>FTJK01000705.1_pt6 | contig 18030 bp, 12 predicted proteins | sample 1658811 | NCBI WGS metagenome assembly FTJK01 (sample SAMEA3914857, study PRJEB12502) | metagenome | biome: forest; material: soil | place: USA | collected 2011-06-22 | depth 0.1 m
TGTCAAGGTAAATAAAAAGGTTACAGCAGCTTATAAGGTCAAGCCGCGAGAAAGGTGGGTCTTTAAAAATATTGTGCGGGGCAAACACGCACATATCGCGTACGGTTTTATTAATGCGGTAGTTGCCGTCCGTTTTCACAAAAAACCTGTTCAAACGCGCTTCCGAAACGTCTGCCAGGTCGTTAATGTTATAAATACCTAACCGCGCTTTGGCAATGGCAAGCTCACTCAGGTCAGTAGCAAAAATTTGTATATCCGGCTTATCTTTTAATTCGTCATTCAGTTCGGTTAATAAAATTGCCAGGCTGTATGCTTCTTCACCGGTAGCGCAGGCTGGTACCCAAATTCTTACCGGTGTGTTTACAGATTTTGATTTAAAGATAGCCGGCAATATCGTTTTTTTAAGGAATTCCATTGAGTCGGGGTCCCGGAAAAAAGATGTAACATGTATCAGCAGGTCCTGGTACAGAACCGATATTTCGTTTGTATGCCTTTTTAAGTATTGATGGTATTCGCTTAAGTTTTCAATTTTATACAAAACCATCCGCCTTATAACGCGCCGCTTAATAGTGCTGATCTTATAATGGGTAAAATCAACACCAATGGATTTTTTAAGAAGCTGAATAATATTTACAAGGTTTTCATCAGTATCGCTTACATTAGTATCTAAAAAAGCGGTTTGGGAAACAATATCCGGCCGCTTGCTTATTCTTTCTAATTCCTTGGCTATCTCTGCCGGTGGTAGTACCAGGTCAACCACACCTTCGGTGATAGCAGATTTAGGCATGCCTTCAAATTTGGCAGTATCATCCTGCGCGAAAGTAATGCCCCCTGCTGATTTAATGGCTTTAAGCCCTGCCGTGCCATCATTGGCATTACCCGATAATACTACACCGATAGCACCCTCTTTATGCTTTTCAGCTAACGAAATAAAAAATTTATCAACCGGCATGTTAACAACAGGCTTCGCTTTACGGGGGTTTAGTGTTATCGTTCCGTCAACAACCGCCATCTCTTTATTTGGGGGTATAATGTAAACATTGTTGCGTTCCATCCGCATCATGTCTTCTGCTTCAACCACTTTCATTTTGGTGACGCGCCCTAATATGGAGGTCAGCATACTTTGGTGGGTGGGGTCAAGGTGCTGTATATACACGTAGCCTAAACCGGTGTCGGGCGCAAGGTTTTCAAATAGTTCTTTCACGGCCTCCAGGCCCCCTGCCGATGCCCCTATAGCTACTATAGGGAAACCTTCGTGTGATGATTGGTTTACTGCGGCTGGTGAAACTTCATTTGTCATGTTTCAGAAATGAACCCTTCTTAGTTCGTATGGAATAAAATTACCATAAAATATTTTGAGTTGAGTAAAAACAAAATATTATAAATTTTGTTTATCTTTATTTGTGGCCAGTTAACCTTCAAACATCGCAATCTGCATGCCTGATTTTTTACAAATTTTAATTGTGGATGATGACCCGGATGACAGGGAACTGTTTTGTGAAGCCGTTGCGCAAATAGATTACACAATACACTGCAGCCAGGCTAAAAATGGGGATGAAGCATTGAAAATGCTTGAAAATAACGTGATGTTGCCCGACTATATTTTTCTCGACCTTAACATGCCGCGCATGGATGGCAGGCAGTGCCTGAAGAAATTAAAAACCTGCCCGCTGCTGCAAAAAATACCTGTGGTAATTTATTCCACATCAAAATTGCAGGGCGATATAGATGAAACGGCCAAAAACGGCGCGGTTTATTTTATTACCAAACCCAGTAAACTTGCACATTTACAGGACGCTATCAGGTTGGTGCTGTCACAGCAATGGGTACATGCCTGATGTTTAAACGGATAACCAAACCTTTCAGCACCTTTAATCTTTAATATTAGCCAGGTGAATATTGATATACGCCGGTTTTTTGACCTGCTCCCTCAATTTTTTAAAACTTTCAAATGGCCCCCTGGTGATAAACAGGTTTAGCAACCACGCCGGTACTATACCGCCCGGGTCGGCAAACAGCGTGTATTCAATCTTAACCAGGTTTGTACCCACGGGTGTGGCCACCCATTTGCTGTCGCTTTGCTGTATCCTTACAACATTGTTTTTTTTTGGTACAAGGTTAGGCAGGTTTTCAGCAACAACGGTTACCGCTTTTGTTGAAGGGTTTTGCGCTACTGTAAGGTGGGCAACAAAGTCCCTGTTGCTTACAGGCCAGGGCACATTTACCTCTGAATAATAATACAGGTCAAGCGGCGAAACTTGTTTTAGCATTACACAGCTTTTTGTGTTATATACCCATTCCTTACTGGTGTTTATATCCATGATAACATACACCAATTGCGACATTGTTGCCTGCACGGTGCATTCTATTTTAATGGCCTTTATCTTCGACCCTGGTAACGACTTGGTATAAACCTTTATGCCTTCGTCATCTGTTTTTAATTTCCAGTCGGTTTGCGCATGCCCCGTAAAAAACCGGGCGGTTATTATAATTGCGAGTAATATTTTTTTGCGCATGTTTTAATGTTTGCAGCTTTTTACCTTGCGTTTTTTAAAATTGTATTTTTTCCGCTACCAGCTAAAATACATGCTTATGTTACCAACCTCGTGGCTGTAAGTGCCCTTCATCATCGCTGAAGAAGAATTTTGTATGAATGATATGCTGAAATTACCCGATGCAACAACCGCCCCAAAATTTAAGGAATACACTATTTTTTGAAGATCGTTGTAAGGTTTTTTGGTTATGCTCTTGCCATTGTCCTCGTACGTGTTATTAGCGAAAAGGCCGCCTTCCAGCAAAGAGTTGGTAAATATAAATTCAGCCTCGGGCTTAATAATAAAGTAAGCCTGCACACCCCGCCGCCTTTTGGTTGCTTTTTGATCGCCGGTAGTGTATTGGCTTATATAGCCATTAAAATAAGGCGTCATTTTTCCTATACGTATAAGCGGGTAAATTGTTACCCCGTTCATCATAGTGCCATAAAAAACCTGTGCCCCGCCAATCACTTCCACCCATTGCTTAAGGGCAGTTATTTTTTTTTCTGCAGTAAAATTTATGTTTATCAGCGGGTCGTTCCCCAATTGGTTTGCCCACCCCATGGGCCGTTGGTAATGTATAAGCCTGTGTAAAAACACTTGTGTTTGCTTTGCAAAAGCGGCAGGCCCCATCACACCCAATACAAGCTCTGTTTCAAAGCTGTATTTCTCTCTCGGGTTGTAGCTGTAAAGTGTGTGCGTGGCAAACAAAGCGCCCGAATAAGGGTAATCATCAGGCTGGTATGCCGTTTTGGTTATGTCGTTTGGCGTAAACATTGCCTGCATAAGGCCCCAGCCGTATATATTAATGCTGCTGTCGCCTGCCTTTGGCATATTACGGTCAATCACAAAACGTGATGCCTTGTTCTTTGTATAAAACAGGTCGAAACGCGTACCATTGGTATAAGCATTATCGGTGCCCTTGCCCCTGATGTTAATAAAATCGTTATCCTCGTAAACACGAAACATGCGTGTAACCTGTTGTTGCGCGAATGCCGCTTGCTTAACAATCAAAGCGAATATTAATAAAATAAAACTTTGTAAAAATGGTTTCATAACCCCTCCTTCAATTTTTTAAATACGTAAACTGTATGTACTTTAGTTTTCAGTACAATTGTTGTATATACATTAATTTGGGTAAAAAAATTTTAATCCCGCAGCTTGTCTAAAAGGTCGCCCAATTGAATGTATTCTTCCCGTGTAAGTTTATTGTCAAAACCACAATTAAACCGGGAGAGTTTATTACCAATAGCTTCCATTAGTTTAGCACCCTTTTCAGTAATGTCAATTTCTACCATGCGGCGGTTATCCTCGCAGGTTTGCCGGGTAACAAGCCCCTTTAACCTTAATTTTTCTACCAGCCTGGTGGCGTTGCTCATTTTGTGCATCATCCGTTCCTGTATCTCACAAAGATTGCGCGTATCTTTCTGCTTACCGTGCAGGATTTTCAACACATTAAACTGCTGCTCCGAAATGTCAAATTCCTTCAATTGCTCATTTAACTGGTCACTTAGCCAGTAACCGGTATAATAAACACTCATAATAGCCCTTTTTGCAGGGTTATCCAGGTTCTCCGTTTTTATGGCATCTTCAAGTCGCATAATAATGTACTAACAACAATTGTATATACAACAAAGGTATAACAGGTTTTTGAAATTGATGAAATTTATTTTAAAAAATAAGCGCTGGTTATGCAAGCCGGGCAGTTGGCAACACTGACTATTTAATAATAACCCTTTCACAATCAAGCTGGTAAAAAGGCTTTTTATTGCCGGGTTCTTTAGTGCTGGTAGCTTCAAATTGTGCATCTTCCACGTCGTTCAGCACCACTGCAGTGCGGTAATCGGCTGAACCGCAATAAAGGGCCAGGTTCTTAACGGTAAGTGCCTTCGCGTGTTTTATGTATAATCCCCAGGCGGGTAACTCCTTAAACATGCTAAACTCGGGATAGTTACCAGGCAACTCAGGTATGCTGTCCTGCAAACCGCGGTTGGCAACAAATGTTTTTCCACCGCCGGGATAACGGATGGTAACATCCGTTAATTGGATATCACTCAGCAATGCGCCCGGCATGCCTGCCATTACTACCGGCGATATATTTCTGGGTTCATTTTCTACCGGGCCTTCATATTCATACCCCGCATCAGCCTTTCCTGCAGCTATTTCCGCGGTAAAATGGCTCATCTGCACCCCGCTAAGCCTGCTTTTGCCATTACCGTTTCTGTTGCCAACCCTCATAAAAATCGCATTGCCAACGTTTGTTGCTTCAAGGCTGTCAACAATCACATCTTCAATACTTCCCCCATCTACCGCTTCCAGGGCTATGGCTGAGCGGTAGGTATCATATATTTTATTGTGAATGATACGCACATGCCTGAAACCGCCGTAAGAAGCTGTGCCAAACTTAATTGCGCTTGCGCTGCTGCGTATAGTGCAGCCCCGTATCAATACTCCGTTGCAGGATGCTGTTGAACTATGCGACTTCAGGCAAATACCATCATCTGCTGCATCTATAAAGCAATTGGTTACCTGTACCTGGTTGCAATCCACCATATCAATCCCGTCATTATTCCAGTAGGCTTTGCTATCCACATGTATGCTGTCAATTACCAGGTTGCGGCACTGGTCGTAGGTTTGCACCCAGCAGGCGGAGTTTTTAACGGTTATATTTTTTATAGTCACATTGCTGCAGTTCCTGAAATAGATAAGCATTGGCCTGTTGGCTTCGTTTGGCCTGTCTTGTTTAAGCGGGTCGCTTATAACACCGTTATGTACAAGTGCCACTATATTAGCCGCTACCTGCCTGCCCTGCCCGTCAATAATGCCTTTGCCGGTAATGGTAATGTTTTCTGCGCTGTCTGCCAGCAGCAGGGCTGTAAATCCCATCTTGTCATAATCAAAAGGGTTTAGTGAACCCAACAGCACGGCACCCTCCCTCAACTCAATGCAAACATTCGATTTTAAATGTACAGAACCTGTAAGGTACCTCCCAACCTCAAACACCAGCTTGCCGCCACCTTTGCCGTGTATATAATCAACCGCGTATTGTATCGACCGTGTGTTAAGCGTGCTGCCATCGGAACGTATGCCGAAGGACGACGCGGTATAGTCCGCCCCGGCACGGGCAAATAAAGGCAACAGGATGAATAAATATTTTATCATATGGCGGGTAAGGCGCTTTGTACCGGTTATTTCAGCGCTGTTTACAGTCTTCTAAGGTGCATATTTTTTTTGTCTTAAACAAACAGGGTTAGCACGGCTCAATTTTTGATGAAAGATTTATAGAAAAATACCATTATCAGATACAGCCTTAATAGACAAAAATTTTACTGCTAACACAGGGCATGGGCCCGGATAGTTTTTGTGGATGAGTTCTTAAAGATTTCTTGTTGAATGCTCCTTTCGTTTCAAAACTTTTATTCAAATAAAAAATCTATGAAAAAACTTTACCAAACCATTGCATTAGTATGTGCAACATTTATGGTGTGCACCTCAATTAAGGCACAAAACACATTTCCTGCCACCGGCAGCGCAGGCATTGGCACCACGGCGCCAGGCACCTCATCTTTACTGGAAATAAAATCTACCACAAAAGGCGTTTTAATGCCGAGGATGACGGCCGCCCAGCGTGATGCTATTGCATCGCCGGCAACAGGGTTGCTTATTTACCAAATCAACAGTTCGCCTGGTTTTTATTATTTCGATGGCAATTCGTGGCAGGCTACGGGCGGTGCAAACATATCCTTATCCAACCTTGCGTCGCCTACACTGGTAAATGCTCATTTACAGCCGGACAGCGCCGGCAAACGAAACCTTGGTGCGGTTGCCAATGCCTGGAACAACATCTATTTTCATGGCGGGTGGTACAAGGATAATACATTGATTTTTACAGCAAGCTCTACAAATTTCTTTTTTGGTACCAATGCGGGTAAAAATAACACGGGTAACTACAATACCTGCTTTGGGGCCGGTAGCCTTGTTGCTATAAGGGCTGCTAATTTTAATACTGCTGTTGGTTATAACGCACTGCATGCCGATAGTACCGGCAGCGAAAATACTGCAGTAGGCGAGCTGGCGCTGGCCGCAAATATTGGCGGCAACGATAATGTTGCTGTTGGTATTTCGGCATTAAGCTACAATACTTCCGGCTACCAAAACACAGCAACAGGCGCAGGCGCCATGTTTTACAATACCACCGGCTATGCTAATATTGCAACCGGTTACGAAGCCCTTATAAAAAATAACAGCGGCTACAGGAATATTGCAATTGGGGCCAATGCCCAGGAAAGTAATTTAACCGGTGCTGATAATGTAGCCATAGGTGACCATGCGTTAGACAAAAACACTGATGCCGATGGTAACGTGGCTATTGGCACCAATGCCCTTTTTACAAATAAGGCGGTATATAATGTGGCAATTGGTTTCGAATCGCTTAAGCTTAACTCAACAGGTTTTAGAAATTCCGCCCTCGGTTACCAAAGCCTGGCCTCCAATACAACGGGAAGCTTCAATACTGCCACTGGTAATTGGGCTTTAACCTCAAACACAACAGGCAGTACAAATACTGCCATCGGGGAATCTGCACTCGCCGGCAATACCAAAGGCCATTCAAACGTAGCGTTGGGTGCGTATGCTTTATCCAGCATCACATCATCGTCTAACCTGGTGGCTGTTGGCGATTCAGCACTATTACAATTATCCGGCTCCACGGGGCATTGCACTGCTGTAGGTTCGGCCGCAGGGTTAAAAAATACCACGGGCGGCAATAATACCTACGTTGGCTACCATGCCGGCAATACGGTTACAACGGGCGCCTCAAACACCTTAATTGGTTACGGTGCGGATATAAACGCGGGTAATTTGGTAAATGCAACAGCACTGGGCAACCTGGCAGTAGTGGGTGCAAGCAACAGGGTGCGTATTGGCAATACCTCAGTTACCTCCATCGGCGGGCAGGTAGGCTGGACAAATTTTTCTGATGAGCGTATAAAAACCAATATACAATCCAATGTTCCCGGCCTTGTATTTATTAATCTTCTAAAACCGGTAACCTATAATTTTAATATTGATAAGCAGGAGAATATTATGGGGCTGAAAAGCGAAGCGCAGGATGATCAAAAATATGACATTCAAAAAATACAGTTTACTGGTTTTGTAGCGCAGGATGTAGAAGCGGCAGCCAAAAGAATTAACTACAATTTTTCAGGTATTGATGCGCCAAAAAATAACAATGATATATATGGATTGCGGTATGCAGATTTTGTGGTGCCGCTGGTAAAGGCCGTGCAGGAGCTTTCTAAAATGAACGATGATAAAGACGCAAAAATTGATGACCTGCAAAAACAAATTGACGATCTGCGGGCGATGATTGCAGGCAAGGCATCCCAGGCTACAAATAATAATGCTATGCTGGGGCAAAACATTCCTAATCCATCCACAAATACAACAAACATCAATTACAGCTTTCCGCAAAAATTTTCGTCAGCACAACTCGTTATTACGGATAATACCGGCCGGGTTTTAAAACAGGTTACTCTAACCGGTGCCGGTAAAGGCAACGTGAATATTGATACTTCTGCGTTCGCATCAGGCAGTTACCAATACTCGCTGTATATTGACGGGCAATTTATCAGCTCAAAGCAGATGTTGCTTGCGCGGTAACAAAAGGAAACAGCCTGGTATAGACGAGGTGCATTGCTTGTATAAACGTTGCAGCTTTTATTGCTTAGCTTTGAAACCATAAAATGCTGCTGCATGAAACTAACTGCTATTGTATTACTCGCCGTAATACTTTTTGGCCAGGCTAATAATAAAACAACGCCGGTTGTTGAACAACGTTTAAGCTTTGTAACCATCGGCGCAAAAGACATTGCCGCGTTAAAACAATTCTATATTGAAAAATTTAAATGGAAACCCATTAATGAAAATGACAAAGGAGCTGCATTTTTTAAAATGAATGGATTTATCCTTACCCTTTACCCGGCGGATAATATTGCTGCCGATGCAGGTGTGCTAAAAGAAAGCACAGGCTTTAAACGATTTTCGTTAGCCATTGAGTACAAGACTGAAAAAGAAGTGGATGATGTTTTTGACAGTTTGCGCAGCAGGGGTGTAACTATACTAAAAGAGCCAAAAAAAGCCAGTTGGGGCGGGTATGGGGGATATGTTGAAGATATTGAAGGCAACCTTTGGGAACTTGCTTACAATCCTTATGTTGAACTGGATGACAAATATAATGTGGTCACCCATCATTGATTCTCATTATTTTCCACAGGCGGCTGTGTAAATGCAGGCTTTTTTTCTTCCGCGTGGTTAAGGCCGAAATTATAGCGCAATGTTATTGCAAAGCGCCTGCTGTCCTGAATCCTGCTACCGTCAACCAATACAGAGCCTTGCTGCAGGTGAAAGATAGATTTGTTGGTTTTTAATATATCCGTACCCGAAACAATAATGCTTAGCTTTTTCTTGTACAGGGTTTTGGTTGCGCTTACATTTAGCTGCCCCATTGTTTTTAGCTGGTTAAACAGCCTGAAACCGTTAACATACATCCATGCGTTTACGTTAAAGTTAAGCGTCGGGGTAGCTTTAAACTGCTGCCCCGAAAAAAATGTCCAGCTATCCCTGCTGTATTTAAGCGGCTGGTTTTCGTAAGTGCCATTGTATTGTATGTAATTAAACTGTACGCCAATGTACATAAAATACCGGTGGCCTGCGGGGATGCCTCCAAAAAGCCGTGAATATATTTCCTTGTATTTTCCCAAATTATCAAACGTGCGAAAAGCAATTTTTGAGGTTTCATTTTGATAAGTAACAGGGCTAAAAACGTTTTTAGTGTTATTAACCCCGAGAGCAAAAACCGGGAAGTCACTGTAAGTGGCATTCACCTCGTAGTTGGTTGTAAACTGCGGCTGCAATAATGGGTTGCCCTGCTCGTAAGTAAACTGGTCAACAAATTTTGGGAAAGGGTTAAGCTGGTCATAACCCGGCCTTAAAATACTCCGGCGGAAAATAATATTGCCAATAAGCGGGTATCCTAAAACTTTAAACAGGTTACGCCTTACATAAAAATAGGGGAACAGGTCTGTGCGTTTAATGGTAAAAGGCGCCCCCTGCGGTACTATTTGATTACCCGTCATATCCGTGTATTCCAACCGAAGGCCAGCCTTTAAGATATACCCGTGGTACAGCTTTGATAACTGCAGGTAAGCAGAACCAATGTTCTCTTTATAACTAAATGTATTGGTTTGAAAACTATCAACCCGCTCAGGCTGGTTGCCGTTTTGTATGTAATACAATGCCGCATTATTGTTGGATGCCTTGCTTAATTTAAGGCCCGTTTCAAGTATAAATTTTTGTGGCAACTGTAGTGAAAGATCAGATTTAATATCAACCATATTTGCCCTGCCGTTTACATGCCCGTCGCCGGTAGTCACTACGTTTGCCGGCAACAGGTAGTTGATGTTGTACAACTGGGTATTGTTATTTTTAAAGTATGTATAGTCTATCTCATTTGTCCATTCACTTCCGGTTGAATCTATTTTATATTTTGATGTGAGCGTATTGCTGATAACCAGCGAATTGCCATTATTTGTTATCGGCGATTGTGTTTGCAGGAATTTATTTTGAGCAGTTGAATTGCTAACCTCGTTATTGCTCTGTGCCGTACTGTTATTGCCTGTGGCTGTAACGCGTATATCATATCCAACAGTAAATTTTTTGGAGAAAACGATGTTCATCCCGCCACCAGCATAGTTTGTTATTGGTGAGTATTTGGTATAAGAGCTTTGCGTGAGAATAGTGTCTGAAGTAATAATACGGGTTGAACGGATATCGTCGTAATAATTACGGTGCGAGTATTGGTACGACAGGTAAGTAGTGGATTTGCCAAAACTTTTATTAAGGCTAAACCCGGTGGTAGCAGTATTATATATCCCCTGGTCCATACGGATGTTTACGCTGCCGGCGGTGCCAATTTCTACCCCCTTCTTCAAAACAATATTTATAATGCCACCGCTGTTGGCCGCGTCATACCTTGCAGACGGGGTACGTATTATCTCAATTTTGCTAACACTGCCTGCAGGCAGGCTTTTTAACAAAGAAGCAATATCTTCAGTGCTCATCCGCATTTCAACACCATTAATATAAACGGTAGCCGGCTTGGAACTATTGAGATAAACATTGCCGTCCTGGTCCACCACAGCGCCCGGCACTTTTTCAAGTACCTCGTAAGCGTTGGTACTGGTGTTGGCAAGTTGCTCGGCATCTACAATCGTCTTATCATCTTCCTGCCTCATTAAAGGCTTGCTGGCCGCAACAACCGTTACTGATTTCAGGTTACCGTAATTGGCGGTTAGCTCCAGGGTTATAAACACCGGTTTGTTGGTAACGCTAATATCTTTTTGTAAGGTATCAAACCCAACTGCCGTAACTTCTATACGGTAACTTTTGTTTGCTGCTACCTTAAAAGTGTTTTTTACAGGCTGGTTTAATTGTGTTTGCAGCAACATCCCCGATGGTAAAGAATAGAGTTGAATAGTTGCACCCGGTATGGAATCCTTACCGGTTGTTTTTAAAGTTAACTGTACAGTTACAATTTGCGCATCGGCGGCAGACAGAAGGCAAGCAAATAAAATAGCGACCCATAATTTTATCTGCATATAATATTTTGTGCGTTCCCCTCTATTTAATTTCTACAAAATTAAACATTTCTTTGTTGCAGATGGCGGCCCGTGCAGCATATATCGCCAATAACGACTGCCGGCTGCCTTTTTTTGGCATCGCGAAACCCGTTTTCCGGCTAAATATTAAACCCATCTTTTTTTGGTAAGCTATTGCCTTTTTAAAATAACTTTATAAAAGCAATCCTGCCCGGCAAATGTTTAAAGCATGGGTGGCTTACCATTTAAGTGTAACTGAAATGACGGTTTCAAAAAAAGGCAAATTTGTTGTAACATTAAGCTTACTTATTATTGCTACAGGAATAATACTGATGGCTATTATGCTGTTAAACGTCCCTTATCCTGAAACCTGGTTTCCAAAATATGTGCAGATAAAATTTAATAACGCCTTCTGCATTACTTTAATAGGCGCCTGCTTTTTCCTCTTCCAGTTTGAAAACAACAAAAAAATTAAAATATTTTACTTTGTTTTATCCATATCAATCATCTTAATAAGTACACTAACATTAGCCGAGCATTTCTTTAATATTGATACGGGAATTGATCAGTTGTTTTTAACCGACAGGTTTGGTAAAGCTGCCAATGAGCAACATCCCGGCCGGGTGATGGCGCCCGCGGCTTTGGTTTTTCTGTTTTTTGGTCTTTCTCTGTTTGGTTTTGGTATCAAAAGCCATCTTATCAACATTATATCCCAATATGCCCTGCACGCGGTTTCTTTTATCCTGGCAATTCTGCTGGTAGGGTTCTTATACAGCGATTCTTTTTTCAATAACCTTGATATATATGGCCTCAATTATTTGTATGAAGGCACCCTGCTTTTTATAATGTCTGTTACTGCCTCCTTTCTTCATCCTTCACTTGGCATTTCGCGGCTGTTCAGCGGAAACCATGTGGGTAACAAAATGGCACGAAGGCTTTTTATATTGATGGCCGGGGTGATACTTTTTTTTGGTATTATAAAGTTGAAATTTTCCGGCTTAAAGCTGTGGCAGTTTGATACAGGGTTTTCATTATTTATTATATGCCTTTTGCTGGTGGCGCTGCTTATTATTTGGCATACTGCAAGCTGGCTGAACAAGATTGATATAAAACGCTGTGAAGCCGAAAAAGAAATAAAAATATTGAATGAGCAACTGGAAATGAGAGTGGCGGAACGTACGGAAGATTTATCTGATTTATTGGAAAAATTCAGGGAAAGTGAATCAAAATTCAGGACCCTGGCAGAAAGATCAATGGTGGGGATCTACATCAGTCAAAAAGAGAAATTTATTTATGTAAACCCCTGTTTTGCGCAAATTTTTGGTTACAAGCCGGAAGAGATCATCAATTTTACCGGAAGCCCCGTTGATCTTATAATTGGTGAGGAGGACAGGGCAATGGTACGCCACAAAATACAAAAGCGTTACCACGGTGAAGCAGAAAACGCCCATTACCAGGTACGGGGAAAAAGAAAGGACGGAACACAAAACTATGTGGAGTTTTTTGGCAGCCGGGTAATAATTGATGGCAAGCCGGCTATTATCGGGACGATGCTGGATGTTACTGAAAATAAACGGGCCGGGGAAGAACTAAAGTCGTCTGAACTTAAATATAAACTCCTGTTTGAAAGCAATCCACAGGCTTTATGGATGATAGCAAAGGACGATCTGTCTATTATTTCCGTCAACCGGGCCGCCACTGATCTTTATGGGTATCATAAAGATGAACTTTTAAATAAAAATGTTGCAATGCTCAGGCCTGCAGAAGACTTGGCGAAGCTATCTGATATGTTTCAGCAGGACTTCAGCAATTCAGCTGATGTTGGAGTTATAAGGCATCTGAAAAAAGATGGGTCTGTGATGTTCGTGCAAATTATTTCCAACGACATTGTTTTCGAAGGCAGAAAAGTAAGGCTCTCATTAACAACAGATGTTACTGAAAAATTAAAGGCGGAAGACAGCCTGAAAAAGTCGGAGGCCAATCTCAGGACGATATTAGATACAACCGGCACCGCTTATGCTTTACTGGATAAAGAGCTTAACATAATTGCATTTAACCCGATGGCTGTTAAATTTGTAAACATTCAGCTTAACCAGTTTCCCGAAAAGGCAAGACAGATTATTGACCTTATGCCTGCCGAAAGGGTCCCTCAGTTTCTCAACTATGCCAATGATGTATTACGGGGGACGAGTATAAGCTACGAAGTTAATTATCCGTTGGCAAACGGTTCGCCTAGTTTCCTTAATGTTAGAATGTTCCCGATAAAGAATAATGAAAATGAAATATTTGGGATGTTGGTAGAGGTGTCAGATATTACCGAAATAAAAAAGTACACTAACGCAATAGAAGAGCAGAATAAAAAATTTAAGGAAATAGCCTGGTTGCAGTCGCACATTGTACGGGCGCCGCTTGCCAGAATGATGGGGATCATTAATTTACTTCGTGATAATAATTTGGACATTACCGAACACCGTGAATTTTTACAGCATCTCTCCACTTCTGCGGATGAATTAGACGCCATTATTAAGGACATTACTGAGAAGGCTCAGGAAATTAAAATGAAACTGGTTTGAAAACTTATTCGTAGCTGTTAAAGGCAGTCTATGGGGTAGCCACCCTGCATACAAGGCCAGCCTTCTCTAAATAAATGCTGCCCCATTAGCCCCTTGCGTAAATTAATAGAATTTGTAATTTGGATAGTATAAATTTATATGACAATGTGTATTTCGTTTATTTATCTGTACATCATCTTTGCAATTAAAAAGGTACCCTCTTTGCCCCTTTTTGAACGATATTATAGAAGCTGAATAACAGGCGAAAATTATTTACACATCCGTTAAGCTGATGCTATGCTAAATAAAATAAACGCTTCCGCCAAATTATACATCCTGATATTTATTACGGCGGCCAGTTTAATTGGCCTGGGTCTCTATGGCATAAAAGACCTTAAAAAAATGAACGAAAACACCCGCACACTTTATACGGACCGGATTGTATGTATGCGGCAACTGGCTAATGTGCGCTTTGAATACCTTTCTGAAATAGTGCCGATGGCACTGAATGTTAAAAACCACCTGTTTGGTTTTAGTGAAGCAAAAAGACGGGTACAGAAGGCGCAGGAGATCATTAATATTAACTGGCACGACTACAAACTCACCTATCTTGTACCCGAAGAGAAATTGTTGGTAAAACAAACAGACTCAATAAAAAACCTGGTGGATGAGGCAACTGAAAACCTGGTATCTGTGTTGTCCAAACAGGATACACTGGCACTTGCAGAGTTGATTGAAAAGCAATCTTCGGCTGGGCCTTCACCTTTTGTCGCAAAAGTTACCCAACTGATGGACTTGCAAGTGCGTGTAGGAAAAGAGATATATACTAATAATGGGCAAATATATCAGCGCACGGCGGCAAATTTCTATGTTTTAATTTTACTTTCTTTGGTCATCGTTCTTCCCCTTTCATTCTATATCATAAAGAATATCAAAGATTTAATCAAGGATATTTTGAAGAGCCGTAACATACATAAAGAAAGTGAAGCCAAATACCGCTCGCTGCTTGAAAATGCTTCCGATGCAATATACCTGGTGGATGATAAAGGAAATTTTGCCGAAGTAAACGAAAGCATGTGTAAAATGACGGGGTACAGCAGGGATGAATTACTGCGATCAAATATTGAAAGAATTATAGACCCTGAACAATTGAAAACAGATCCTGTTGTTCACGGTTACCGCAGCCCGGATCAATCTGTGATTAGAGAACGGCGCTTTATACATAAGGAGGGAAAGGTATTTGAAGTAGAAATTAACGTAAAGATGTTTGCGGATAAAAAAGTATTGATCATTGCCCGCGATATTACCAGCAGAAAACGGATGGAAGCTGAACTTATGGAGGCCGAATTAAAGTTCAGGACACTGGCTGAAAAGTCGATGGTGGGCGTTTACATTGTTCAAAAAGGGAAATTTAGCTACGTAAACCCCCGCTTTGCAAGTGTTTTTGGTTATGAACCGGCTGAGTTGATAAACACTGTAGCCGTAGAAGCAGTTATACACGAAAGCTACCGGGCAATTGCGCTGGAGTATGTGAAGAGCCGCATGGAAGGCAAAGAGAATAGTGTGCACTATGAAGCGGTAGGTAATAAAAAAGATGGCACAACTAATTGGGTTGAATTTTACGGCAGCAGGGCGGTAATCGGGGGCGAACCCACCATTATTGGAAGTATGCTGGATATTACCGAGCGTAAAAGGGCCGAAGAAGAGCTAAAGTCATCCGAACTGAAATATAAACTGCTTTTTAAGAGCAATCCGCAAGCATTGTGGATGATTGCAAAAGATGACCTCTCCATCATTTCTGTTAATGATGCAGCCGCTAATCTTTATGGCTATGCCAGGGATGAACTTTTAACACAGCATGTTACTGTATTCAGGCCTATTGAGGATTTGGCGCAACAACTGGACATATTCCAGGAGGATTTCAGCACTTCAGCCGATCTTGGTATTATAAGGCAGGTAAAGAAGGATGGATCGGTTATGTTTGTGCATATAATTGCCCATGATATTACATTTGACGGCCGAAAAGTGAGGCTTTCGTTAACAACAGATGTTACCGAAAAACTTAAAGCCGAAGAGAATCTCAAAAAATCAGAAGCTAATCTCAGAACTATATTAGACACCACAGGAACCGCGTATGCGTTGCTCGACAGGGAGCTTAATATTGTTGCGTTTAACCAGGTAGCTGTAAAATTTGTCAATCTTCAATTCAATAATTTTCCTGAAAAAGTGAGCCAGCTTACTGATTTTTTCCCATCTGAGAGGTTTCCCCAGTTTCGTAATTATGCTAATGATGTATTAAAAGGAAGAAACATAAACTATGAAGTTAACTACCCCCAGGCTGATGGCTCAGTTTTTTTCTTTAACGTAAGAATGTTTCCTATAAAAAACAACGAAAATGAGATATTTGGAATGATGCTGGAAGTATCGGATATAACTGAAATAAAAAAATATACCAATGCCATTGAGGAACAAAATAAAAAGTTCAGGGAGATTGCCTGGCTACAGTCGCACATTGTAAGGGCGCCGCTTGCAAGAATGATGGGGATCATTAATTTGCTTACGGATAATAACCTGGATGCGGCAGAACACCGTGAATTTTTAAAATATCTTGCCATATCTGCCGGTGAATTGGACGTTATTATAAAAGACATTACAGATAAGACGCAGGAAATTAAATGAACCCTGCCGTAGGCTTTATTAAGCCGCCAGGTTCACTAAAAATAAAAGCTGGTATTGATTTTGCCTTACTGCTCAGCAATAAAACAAATTGATATGCCCGGAGAAGAAATCGCGCTAACCGTTGCTAAAGGTGTTGTTGAAATGGGGTTGAATAAATTATCCACCAAAACAAGACGCATTGTTTTTAATACCATACAGGTTGTGTTTGGCTTAACCATCGCCATTATCGCGCTTGGTAAGCTGTATAAAGAAGTTGTTAAGGAAGAGGGTATTTGAAATATCGCTTCAGCCGTCATGCCTGCGAAGGCAGGCATCTAGTGAATATTATAAGACCTGGAAGTTGACAGAACTGGCTTAAATTTGAGATGTGGCTATGTTTTGCCGGCTGCAAAATATCTGGTGAGATACCTGCCTTCGCAGGTATGACGCATCACCGTTTTATTCAAGCATTGAATGGATCGCATCAATCGCCCATCACAGGTTCATCTTCTTCAACTCATCTATAGCAAAGTTTGCGGCACGCGCTGTTAAAGCCATGTAAGTTAATGATGGGTTTTGACAGGCATTGCTTGTCATGCAGGCGCCATCTGTTACAAAAAGGTTTTTAGCGCCCCAAACCTGGTTATTTTCGTTCAACACCGATGTCTTTACATCCTTGCCCATGCGTGCGGTACCCATTTCATGAATGCCAAGGCCCGGCGCCTGCTGCGTATCGTACGAGCCAATATTTTTACAGCCTGCCTTTTCCAGCATTTCTTTACCACTGTTCAGTATGTCTTTCAGCATATTTTCCTCGTTGCTTCTATAAGCGCAATCAATTTCCAGCTGCGGCAACCCCCAGGCATCTTTTTTATCCTTGCTCAGCGTTACTTTATTTTCAACATAGGGCAAACATTCTCCCATGCCGGTAAGCCATAGCTGCCAGTCGCCTGGCTCGGTCATGCTTTGCTTAAAATCGCCCCCAATGCCACCTTCGCCGCCACGGCCCCTGCCGCCACCGGCAGCATACGCATAACCGCGGGTAAAAGCAGTTTGTTTGTCATCGCCCACATTCCTGAAACGGGGAACATAGATACCCGCCGGTCTGCGGCCATAATAATATTGGTCTTTAAAGCCGTGATATTCTGCAAATATCCTGCCCCGGTAGTTATGGTCCATCAGGTAATGGCCAAGTGCACCGCTATCGTTGCCTAAGCCATCGGGATATCTTGACAAAGTAGAATTTTTCAGTATCAGTGTAGTGTTAATGGTACCGGCATTTAGAAAGATCACTTTAGCAAAATACTCGGTAACGGCAAGTGTATTGGTATCAATCACCCGCACACCTTTTGCTTTTTGCGAACCCTCATCATAAATGATGGAATGCACCACCGAAAAAGGCCGCAGCGTTAAATTGCCTGTAGCCTTTGCCGCGGGAATGGTTGCCGATACACTGCTGAAATACCCAGCAAAAGGGCAACCTCTTGAACACAGGTCCCGGTATTGGCAGGGCCCTCTTCCGTTAAGCCCCTTGGTTAAATTGGCCGTTCTTGATATTATTACATGCCTGCCGCGGTAACTGCTTTCAACGGATTGTTTAAAATGTTTTTCCACGCAGTTCATTTCCAT
>FTJK01207747.1_pt1 | contig 17592 bp, 15 predicted proteins | sample 1658811 | NCBI WGS metagenome assembly FTJK01 (sample SAMEA3914857, study PRJEB12502) | metagenome | biome: forest; material: soil | place: USA | collected 2011-06-22 | depth 0.1 m
GAAGATGATATTAACCGCCTTAACATGCAGCGAATTGATGACTACACTGCAAGGTTTTATGTGGAAAACACATCTTCGGGGCCGTCTTTTAAACAGGATGAATTAAATGAACACTTTGGGCTGATCATCATTTGCCTCTCCTCCGACAATTTCACCTATACATACGATGTACAGGAGACCCTTAATGAGTTTGCCGCGGTTATTGAATTGGAGAAATAGTTTGTAGTTTAATAAGCTGAATACCCGCCAAATATCACAGTATCCTTCTGCCCTGTATAAGCCTTACTATAAGCACAATTACTGCTATAACAAGCAAAAGATGAATAAGGCTGCCGGATGCATAGCCGCCGAAATAGCCTATAGCCCAAATGATAACGAGAATTACTACGATGGTGTAAAGAAGATTGCCCATGATGGTGGTTTGATTTTTTTTGGAATAAAAGAAGACTAATTTGAATGAGTATACAAAGGCAAAGCACATGCCGCTAAATATATTGGTTGAGTATTGCTAATGTTTAACCAATAACAACGAATTAGCTATTTGTTGGGGAATTAAAGTGGCATATTAATTCCCGCGCCTTTTTGCGGCTTCAATAATAGGTTTATATGGGCCGTATTTGTGTTGTTGCGTGCTAAAGCTGTCTGGGTACGGGCCAAAAGGAACATCGGCGGGTTTAAGCCGTATGTTTTTCCAATCCATGCTTTGGTCCTTGTGGGGGCGGGGCTGGCTGTTTACAAAGGCGGCTACATCCCAGGCCTCTTCAGTTGTAAGTTGTGGCTTATTATAATCCGCACCAAAAGGCATATTGTATTTTACAAAGCCGGCAAAGCTGCTTAGCCTGTACAAACCTGCGCCATCGTTGTAGCTGCCCGCGCCCCAAAGCGGCGGGTATATATAGCCGGTACCGCCCACATTTGGCTGGCCCTGGCCGTTTGCCCCATGGCAGCTCTGGCAGGTTGCCACGTACACCTTTTTCCCTTCATCAGGGCTGGCAGCACGGTTTATATATTCAAGTTTTGGCACACCCGTACCCGCGGGGTTGTTGCCTTTTGGCACATCCTGGCCCAACCATTGTATATAGGCATACATCGCCCTTATTTCAAGTGACGCAGTGTCTAAAAGTTTACCATTCATGCTGCGTTCCAGGCAATCATTTATCCTGCCATAAATGCTTTGTACTTTATTGCTGCGGCTGCGAAACTGCGGGTAGGTGGCGTACACCTTCCCAAAGTTATTTGCAAAAGGCAGCGTACCCGCACCAAGGTGGCAGTTCTGGCAGTTCATAGCATTACTTATCTGCCCGGCGGTGCCTTTGGGCCCAAGATAAAAAGAGGTGTTTGCAATAAGCTCATACCCATACCAGGCAAGGTTACCCTGCGCTGTGCCGAAAGGAATTTGAAGATGATTGGTGCCATGCCATAGCGTACCTGAATTGCCTGTAGCTACTGGTTCTGGCGAACTATTGTTCTCCGTCATTTGGCGGCCAAGCGTATTGCCCTGTTGTATAATGGCAACCAGGAAAAGCAACCCCAATAAAAAAGGAAACCAACTTTGCCGCATGCGTGCAGTTTTAATTAAAGCAGTAATCGTTGCACAATGAAGATACGGCGAATATAAACGGCTTTATCATCTGCCAATGGTAAAAAACATGGCAACCGCCGCTGCGCCCATTGCAATAAAAGTAAACCACAGCAACGTGCTGGAAAGCCAGCGGCTCTTGTATTCGCCCATTATCTTTTCGTTCGCTGCTATTTTTGCAACTAAAAACAATAAGGGCACGGCCGCAACGCCATTTAACACGGCGGCATATACAAGCGCCTTTACAGGATCGATGCCGATAAAATTTATGAGTAACCCAATAAGTGTTGCAATGGTTATTACGCCGTAAAAACCATGCGCCCTTTTTAACTTCAGGTTTAAACTTGCTTTCCAGTTAAATGCTTCTGAAAAAGCATACGCCGCAGAGCCTGACAATACCGGGACGGCCAGCAATCCAAGCCCGATAATGCCTATAGAAAAAATAAGCTTTGCCAAAAACCCTGCATTCGGAAAAGTATGAACCAAAGGCTCTAAAGCTTTAGCCGCATCGGAGGCTGACTTTACATCATGCACGCCGCTGTTATGTAAAACTGTTGCGCCAACCAGTATTATGCTCCAGGTAGTAATTTCAGAGAATATCATTCCCACAGTGTTATCAACCCGCATGCGTTTAACATGCCCCCATCCTATTTTTGGCTTACCATTAACCTGCAGCAGGCGTTTTTCTTTTTCTTCTTCCACTTCCTGCGAAGCTTCCCAAAAAAACATGTAGGGGGATATGGTTGTGCCCAGCACGCCGGTAATAATAAAAAGAAAAGCAAAACTAAATTCAAAATGAGGGGTTACTGTGGCTTTTAATACCGTTCCCCAGGGTTGGTGAACGATAAAAACCGTGACAGGATATGCCAGCAACGCCAGTGCCAGCCACTTAAGTATCTTGGAATATACCCGGTAATTTGTAAAAATTTCAAGCACAAGTATAACCACAGTAAACACCAGCGTAAGCACAATTAAAGGGGCAGGCACCAGCAACTGGGCTGCCGCTGCCATTGCGCCAATATCGGCGCCGATATTAATAGTATTGGCAATCAGCACCAGCCATACTACGCCGTATAAAACAGTTTTGCTGTAATGGTCCTTAACAACCGCCGCAATGCCTTTGCCTGTAACCAGGCCGATGCGGGCGCAGGCTTCCTGCACAGCCGTCATAAATGGCAGCATGTACAATGCAGTCCACAACTGGCCGTAGCCGAATTGTGCCCCCGTTTGCGAATAAGTTGCAATGCCCGAAGGGTCGTCATCGGCGGCACCCGTGGTAAGGCCGGGGCCAAGCATAGCAATAAATTTTCGAAACTTACTTTTTGGTGCAGTCGTTTTCAAAAGGAATAATTTAAAGGTTACATTTTTTACAGGCACTTTATATAAACAACAGCGTCAATATTTCAATTATAATGCCATAACTGTTACTTACTGGTTGCCAGTTCAAGCAGTGTATTAATAGTTCTCCAGTTTCTTGTGGTGGCGGTTACCTTTAATTTATTTTCAAAAAAGGTATTGGATAGTTTTGTGTTGCCGTAACTAACAGGGCAATACAAAAAGACTTCTTTGCCAATGATGACAAATTTATCAGGCGGGTAATCATATTTTTTTATTGCCTCAAGCTGTTGTTGTTGCGGTTCTTCTGAAAGAAAAGTAACATGCAGTTTCTCTATATCAATATCCTTTTCTTTTGGCAGCGGGTTGGTCGTAAGTACCTGCCGCATTTCTTCAACCGTCCGGGTAATTACAGGCACATCAAAACCAAATTTGTCTAATATCTTTTTTTTCACTTTATCAGAAAACTGTTCTGCAGTAATGTTCGCACCCGTTTTGCAAACCACGTTACCGCTTTGTATATAGGTTTCTACATCTTTACATTTTAGCTCCTCAAACAGTATCTTTAATTCAGCCATTTTTATTTTATTATAGCCGCTTACATTTATACCGCGTAAAATGGAAATGAGCGTTTGCATCTTTGATTAATATTAAACAACGTACATCGTGAGACGTGAAAAGTGAGATGTGAAACGAAGGTAGATCGCAATAGCACACTCCCGGCTTATTTTACTTCAAGCAATGCAAAATCTTTTACCGTATTCCCTGTATTAATAATGGAAAAATGTCCTCCCGGTTCAATCCAGAAAAGATCACCGGCTTTTACAGTTGTAGCCTTCTCTGTTCCGTTTTGCACAATATGCACCGCGGCATCATTGATAGCTACCAGTATGCAGGCCGATTGCCTTTGGTTAACGGCCGCCAATTGTGCATTGCCGAGGTGTAATTTGTATGCCCTTACCCAGGGGTTGTTAATAAGTAATGCAGAATATGTCAGCGCGAGCGGTTGCTGGGCAAAGCCGGTATCTTTTGAAAGCAGTTCTATATCCATTACATGAAACGCGGCTGTATCCACATTCCATACCCTGTGTATCCTGTTATGGGGCGCGGCAAGGTTTTCAAAGTAAATTGTGCCCGGGGCAGAAGTGCCTGTTGACGGCTGCCCGTTAAGCACTTGCGAACCCGTGGTGGTTTTAGTAAAGTTTATAAAAACAGAAGGCGTTGTATGCAGGTGGTATTGCGTGGTATCGCCCGGCGGGATAAGCACATTCAGCACCCTTATTTCTCCATTATCAAGTACAACATGGTGGCGTGGCTCTTTGCTCACAGGCACCTGTGCACGGGAGCTATTTGAAAGAATTATGCAAAATAAAAGCGCAATATTTTTCATGCCCCCAATGATCGTATTACTAAATTAATGAAAATGAACAGCAATAATAGCTATAATAAAATTATTTGAAAATGAACTATATCAGTAATCCGGCTGACATTAATCATACTTGCCCGAAAACCTGCGTTTTACATTAGCAGGATTATTCATTGCTTAACCGCAAAAAAAAATTGTCATGAAAAAAAATATGGGTACATCAGATCGTATCATCCGCATTCTTCTTGCCGCATCGTTAAGCCTGTTTGCAATAAAAGCTACAACAGGTACATTGGAATGGGTTTTACTGGCAGTATGCGGCGTGTTCTTATTAACAAGCTTTATCAGTTTCTGCCCCTTATATACTTTGTTTGGATTTAACAGCAATAAAGCTAAAAAAATATAGCTTGTTTTACAGGCAATAAAAAATGCTTGCACCAGCATTTTCGTTCGCTTTTAAATAATTTTAATTGCAAAAGAATTTAGATCAGGCCGTTTAGTTTTACTGTATCTTACAGGTACATTATGTTGAAACAAACATTATGAAACCTTACAGATTCGACAGGCTTGCTTTATATATAATAAGCGGGATTATTTGTGTCAGCGTTTTTGTTTTTATTGGTTATACTTTCGAAATACAAACCCTTACCAGTATAAAACCAGGCATGACGGCAATGAACCCCGTTACAGCGTTGTGCTTTTTACTTTGCGGCATTTGGTTGGTTATTTATATTAAATACAGGCGGCCAACAACCCCCGGCTGGCTACTTAATTTTATCGCTGTAATGGTATTGGCGATCAACATTGCCAAATTGCTTCAGGATGCAGGAGTATTGCATTTTCAATTTGACAGGCTGCTTTTTACAAATACAATAAGCAGAATTGACAAGGATAATGGTATAGCACCCCATACCGCTGTATTGTTTTTATTGGCGGGTACTTTGATGCTAAACAGTCACTCACGTTCTTCCTGGGGGCCGTTTATCAATGACATATTAAAACTTGCCGGCTTTATTATTTCTTATTTCGGCATTATTGGCTTTGTATATAAAATTGAATCAACTTATAGCCTTGGGCCTTTTGTTACTATGGCCGTTAACACCACTATTTGTTTTACTGCTTTATTTCTCGCATTCTTTTTATCGCTCCCAAGAGGCAATTTTTCAAAAGTTATCAGCTCTCCGCTTATTGGCGGCCGCCTTGCAAGAAAGGCAATACCATTGCTGCTGTTAATTCCGCCGCTTTTCGGGTACCTGCCGTTATTAGGCGAAAAAGCGGGGTTTTATGATTTTACATACAGCATTGCGCTGGAAACGGCCTTTATTGTCCTTATGCTTTTCGTTTTTCTTTACATGTATGCAAGCCAGTTAAACAAACAAGACCTGGCAGAAAAAGAATTGCAAATTGAGAAATTGGGAAACGAAAAAAAATATCATTCCCTTTTCAGCACGATGAAAGAGGGTGCATTGTATTTTGATTCAGATGGGATCATCCATTTTTGTAACCCCGCATTTTGTGCAATTACCGGGTACACGGAAGCAGAATTGGTTGATAAAAATATTACAGAAGTGCTAACGGGGAAAGAATATGAACATTTTGAAATGAAGCGCGGCATTAGCGGCTTTGAGTACCCGGCGGTGGGAGTTCGGGAAAAAGGCTCGCCTGATTTAATAAATATTCAACCAAAACAACATGAGCTGCCATTTGACATAAAACAACGGCACGGAGTATGGAAGGATGGCTTAATGCATATAACAAAAAATGGTAACAGCGTATGGGCAAATATCTCCGTTACGCCGATGCTGGACGATGGTGGCGTGCACACGGGGTCGCTGGCAATGATCACCGATATTACGGAAAGAAAATACCAGGAAGAACTGCTGCAGAAATCAGAAGCCAACCTGCGCACAATTTTCGACCACACTGACTCAGCTTTTGTGCTGATAGATGTGGGGCTTAAAATTATATCATTCAATACTGTTGCCCAAAAAGTGATGAGAGGCCAAAACGACACAACCCTGGCCGAAGGCGGCAACCTGATGGATTATTTTTTACCCGCGAGACAGCCCTTTATTAAAAATGTTTTGGACAAGGTGATGAATGGCGAAACCGTTTACTACGAAGCTGCACTTAAACAGGTTGACGGATCAAGCAAATGGTACGATGTAAAATGGGCCGGTATAACCAATGAAAACGAAAAGATGTTTGGCATTATACTCACCAGCACCGAAACCACTGAAAAAAAACTGGTAACCCTGGAATATGAAAGAATTACCGCCGATCTTGTACAGCGGAATAAAGATCTTCAGCAATTTAATTATATTGTTTCGCATAACCTTCGGGCGCCGGTAGCAAACATTTTAGGGTTATCCGCACTGCTAACCAGTGGCCAGATTGATGCACCCGGTAAACAACAATTGCTTGAGGGCCTTTCTGCATCCACAAAAAATCTTGATGATATAATTAAAGACCTCAATTTTATTTTACAGGTGCGGGGCGAGGGCGAACATGAAAAGAAGGAAACCGTTTATTTTCATCAGCTGGCGGATGATATTAAATTTAGTATCAGCAATATTATTACAAAAGAAGGGGTTACGGTGCATTGTTATTTCCAGGATGTTGATAATCTTTTTACTATCCGCAGCTACCTGTACAGCATTTTTTACAACCTTATACTAAACAGTATTAAATACAGGCAGCCAGGTATTGCGCCTGTAATAACTATACGAAGCTTTAAACACAAGGGCACTGTTGAACTAACCTTTGAGGACAATGGCAAGGGCATTGATATTAACCGTAATGGCAAGGCCCTTTTTGGCCTTTATAAGCGGTTTGATACGATGGTTGAAGGTAAAGGCATTGGCCTTTTTATGGTAAAATCGCAGGTAGAAAATTTAGGCGGAAAAATAACTGTTGAAAGTAAGATTAACAGGGGAACAACGTTCCGTATTGAATTACCATTGCAATAAAAGCGACGTTTAAATTAATTCCACTTTATTAACAGGGCTGCGCAAAAAAAATTTAAACCCCGTTATATATCCACCCGTTTATAATGTTGTATAATACCTGGTGTGTTATCCCCGCTGCTGTTTCGGGCAACACTGCTCTGCATTACAGCATATTTCAGGCAACGGTTTTAAAAGCGTCCCAGCAGGCGCCTGTTATGTTTCCGGCATGGCAATTGTATTTCTATATAAGGTAACACCTGATAATATGCCAGGTAAGTCCGTTTAGCAGCCCCGCCATATTTTTTTTGAACCATTAAATTGTTTGTATAAAAAATGAAAACTTGTTGCTCATTAATCCTTCTATTATTAACCTTCGCTTTTACCCACGCACAAACGCCTGCGAAAGCTGATACAATAGTGCCGGGAAAAGCCCCCGCGGAAACACAATTAAAGGAAATAAAAGAAAAAAAAGTAATCCTCCATTCAGATTCAGCCGATAATGTTCCCAAAAAAGATGGGTTGATTGATACCACGTTACAAAATAAATACGGCGACCTTTTGAATGATGATACTGCTTACAATAAAAAATATCCCTTCTGGAAACCCGCCATAGCTGTTGTTGGCATCAATACTTTTGTATGGGCTGAAGACCGGTTTATTGCTAACGCAGATTTCTCACATATCGGCGCCAAAACCTGGGCTTATAACATAAAACATGGCTGGGAGTGGGACAGGGACAGGTTTGGGATTAATTTTATCGGCCATCCTTATTCCGGCACATTATCTTTTAACGCGGCACGTTCCAGCGGGTATAATTATTTACAATCATCCATTTTCTCCATAGGCGGCAGCTTAATGTGGGAATATTTCGGGGAAAATACGCGCCCTTCTTATAATGATATTATCAATACCCCGGTAAACGGAGCATTTCTTGGGGAAATATTTTATCGGTTGAGTTCCAATATTCTTGACGACCGTACAACAGGACGGGAAAGGGTTTTCAGAGAAATATTTGCCGGTATCATCGACCCGATGAGGGGGTTAAACCGGCTGTTGCAAAAGAAAACATTCAGGCGCACCAACAAGGAAGTTTACCAGAAAGAGCCGTTGAATATTACCTTGTCCGGGGGCTTACACCAGATAACAAACAACTCTTATACTTTTTTGGGTGCAGGGCCGTCCAATATGGTTTTTATGGCACAATTTGATTATGGAAATCCATTCGAAGACAGGAGAAGAAAGCCATTTGACTTTTTCAGGCTGCGAACAGAAGTAAGTTTAGGCGTAGGCAGGAAGATACTGGGTGATATAAATGGCTACGGTGTTTTATTTGGCAAAAATATACAAATTGGAAAAATGGATGCCTTAATAGGCGGATTTCAATATTATGATTATTTGGACAGTAAAACATTTGAATTAGGCGCGATAGGTTTTGGGGGTGGCCTGTTTACTAAATTGCCATTGGGCAAAAAAAACAATCTTTACTCCGATATACACATTGCAGGTGTACCCTTTGCAGGCAACAGCCTGCGTTTTGTAAGCGACACATCGCAGGTAAGAGATTATGTTTTTGGTGGTGGGCTGGAGGCTAAGGTTGAAGCCACACTTACGCTTGGCAAATATGCAACTGCTTCGGTAGTATATTATTATTGGTGGATACATACTTACGTGGGTACCGCAGGCAATAACCTTGTTGGCCTTTTAAAACCAAAAATTACGGTGCAGATTTATAAGAATATAAACCTGGGTTTAGAACATTATATCTACTATAACGACCGATACCTGAATAATGCCCCTGCAAGCCATTCAATAAGAACAGAACAAAAGGTATTTCTGCAAATATTCCTGGAGGACCCACAGCGTAAGGGGCGTTATAATTAAGTTTTTGATGATATAAAACTGCAGCGGTTTATTGCAAAGTATAAAAAAACTAACACCGCTCTTGCTTAAATAAACTTGCAGAAGTTACCTTTGCAAAATAAATGAAAGCAGCATGTGTTTCCATATTGTTTATTTGCCTGGTGGCTGCTACCTTCAGCAACTGGCTGGTAATTGCATCTTTCAAACTTAACCAGGCGTACATTGCAAAGGAACTTTGCATAAACCGCAATAATCCCAACAGCACATGCAATGGCCATTGTTATTTATGCAAACAACTAAACAAAGAGGAGAAACCGGAAGGCACAAATGGCAGCACCGGCAAAGAAAAATTTGAAGTGCAGCTTTTTTTTGTTGATGTTTTACAACACAACATATCTACATCATCCACTTTAAGGTTATTCTACAGCCAAAACCAGCCGTTTGCCGAACAATTGGTTTTACAAAGTTTCTTTCATCCGCCATCTGCATAAGCTTTTCTCCGTCTTTTTGTAATAATCCTTTGTACTTTAAAAGGTTATTTGTGGCAGCGTGTATAACTAACAACACGCATTCATTTTTACATGCACATTCTTAGCAAAACTTTTTGTACGCATTGCCTGCAATTGCGTTCAGGTATTGCAATAATTTTCTCATCATGAAGAAACTAATCACAGCCGCTCTTTGCGCATTTATCATCATACAATCCAATGCCTGCCCTATTTGCGGTTGCGGCGGCGGTAATTTATATATGGGCCTGCTGCCCGATTTTAAAAACCAGTTTATCGGCATTCGATACCATTTTTCACAGTATCATACTACGTTGTTTAGCGACCCCTCACAATTCAGCAGTAATTATTACAATATTGTTGAGGTATATGGCGGCGTTAATATAGGCCGACGTTTCCAGGTGCTGGGCTTTATACCTTATTACCAAAATAAACAAATTGACGATGACGGCGCCACTACCCGCCATGGCCTGGGCGATATTACAGTGATGGGGCAATATAAAGTGTTTAATAAAACAAAGCTTGTAGCAGGCCAAAAAGTATTTCAGCAACAGTTATGGCTTGGGACGGGGTTAAAAATACCCACAGGCACATTCAACCTGGATGTAAATGACCCCGCCCTAACAGTGGCGGATATTAATGCCCAGTTGGGAACAGGCAGCACAGATGTGTTGTTTAATGCATTATACAACGCCCGCATCGATAATTTTGGTTTTAATGCCTCAGCAACTTATAAGGTCAACACCGCCAACAGAGAAAATTACCGGTATGGCAATAAATTTAGCAGCAACCTTATTGGCTATTACAGGTTTAGTTTAAAGAAAACAGGGGTATCCCCCAACGCGGGTTTTGGTTACGAGAATGTTGCGGGTAACTTATTGCACGCAAAAAAAGTACAATACACAGGCAGCAAAGTCACCGACGCTATTATGGGTGTTGAATTCAACTTTAATAAAATTGGTTTCGGCATAAATGCCCAGCTGCCAATATCACAAAATTTTGCTGAAGGCCAAACACAGTTAAAGCTTAAAACGATGGCGCATGTAACGTTTGCGATATAGCGTAAAGGAAGTGAATTGTGAAAGATGAATAGGGCATGTGGTTTGGACAAATAAATGCTGATAAAGCATCCCAAACCAGCCCTCCGGGTGTAAGAGAGACCTACAAAAGATATCTCGGTAGAAAACCCTCCCGGCGAAGGGAGTATTCGCCCTATTTTACTATTTTAACATTAACAGCGTTAAGCCCTTTTGGCCCGTTCTCGGTTTCAAAAGTTACCCTGTCGTTCTCTTTTATACGCTCCGATAGTTGGTTGGCGTGGATGAAAACGCTTTCCTGCGATTGAAGGTCTTTTATAAAACCAAAGCCTTTTGCATCGTTAAAAAAGCTAACTACGCCGGTTCTTATCAGGTCAGCAGGATCTGGCGCCTTATACTTTGGGGTACTTATCTGCATGTCTTCCTGCCTGAATTCTTTTTTGTACCTGCCATCCGGCGGGGTGGATGAAATATTGCCGTTTTCGTCAATATAAGCCATCATCTCTTCGAGCGTTTTACCTTTTTTGGCATTGCGGTTGCGGTCGTCCATCTTTTCCAGTTTTTCCTGGCGCTTCTTCATCTTTTTCTTATCTCTTTCTTTTTTGCCATTGGTTTCGCCGAAGTTACCCATAGTTACATATTTGTTTGATGTGTGGTAAAGGTCGTGTTTTTATTGCAGAAAAGAGAAAATGAATATTTTTGCGCAGAATTACGGTGCATACACAAGAATTGACAACTTTTGGAAAGTTGTCAATTCCACCTGGCCTTATTTAAAAAACCTGCTGAAAAAATCAAAGAATGACCGGCGATTGTTTTTTATGCTAATTGGTTTTCTAATTTCGTTTTCAGGTACAGGCTTTAAATATTCTTTATTTCGTTGCCAGGTGGCAAGCGGTAAATTGTTTATCACATTAATATCAAATCCCGCTTTATGAAGAGCATTGGTAAACTCTGTTTTAAAAACAGATAAATTGGCTGGCAACCTTGATGTATCTATTATATCCGACGCAAGGCTTTCACCAAGTAATAGGTAATTATTCCTCCTGTAATTATGCCGCCAATAATCCCATGTTTCTTCTATCCGGCTATTAGTAAATAACTTATCCAATTCATTGTTTACTAAAAAAGCGAGATGCTTTATATCTGCATTATCTGCACTGCATTCATTTGCCAGCGACTGCAAGGTTTGCTGTAAGGTATTACTGTCAAAATCGGGATGCTGTAATAACCATGTTAAATCCAATATATCCTTAAACCGCGGGCGTACCAGCGTTTGATGTAACTTCCAGGATACCTGCAAGCTTAAAGGTGCTGAATAGGGGACGGTAAAAGAGTTACCTTTCAGAGGTCTGTACAGCAATGGCACCGGAGGCTGGTCAATATCAAGGTTAAACGAAATATCTAATGGAAATGCGTTAAATTCTCCGTCCTGAACTTTGCATAACAGGTCAGTTTTCACTGTAGGAAAATCGTCTGCCATGGCATAATCCATCATTAGCCATTGTGTGTTTTCTTTAAAACTTTTAAATGTAACATTGTCAAACATTTTGTATTCAGTCACAGCAATAAGCCATTCATCAAATTTTTTTTCTGCATTTTTTATATTATTCAAATTTTCCAGGTACACCCAATCAAGATCGGCCGGTATCCTGTCAAGTGGGTTGGGAAAGTATTGCCTTGTTACATAGCTACCCTTTAACATAAAAGGAAAGCCAACCTCTGATGCCCTCCTGATGAATGCTTCATAAGCAACCATCTCCATTAATTTGTGTTTAGGTATTGTCATACTTCAAAGTTCTTTATCAGGCAGCCACCCGTTATCCAAAAAACAGTTGTTGTCGTAAATACAATATTCAGATTGTTGTTTTGTTAGTTGCCAACCGCCGGTTTTCAACCCTTTAGAAAGGGCATCTATCCTTACTTTAAATACTCTCTCCAGGCCAAATTCCCGTAATGTAATAAACCGCATACCTGCTTCATTCTTAAGCGAATTCAAGGATAAATGAACCCTGTGCAATTCGCACATCGCGTACAGATTATCCACGTCGGTGAAGTTTACTTTACCATGCCATTCATAATATTTTCCAAAGGCCCCTGTTTCTTCATTTTGAAATAGGCCGGCAAACCCCGGCATTGTTTCTATTTTAAGGCGGACTACTTCAAAATTACTTTTATTAAGCAGCAGGGAATATTCCGTAGAAACATCCAGCGCTTCATCTATATTTTTTAGATAAACTACTTTGCTAAACATCGGCTGGTCGGTATGCTCACCTTTTGCAAGTTCAATCATCAATGGTTTTGCTTCATGGCTATAGCAAAAGCCGGCAAATGCATCCCGTTGGGATAAGGATAAGGTTTTCGTGGTAATATGTATTTCAAATGGAATGATAACGTCGGGCACTTGTAATTGTTTATGTAAAAATACGAAAGCCTGGCTTCACCCTTACTCTATCCTCAAACTATCCGCCGGGTTAGCCATCGCCGTTTTAAAGGCCAAAGCGCTTACAGTAAATAGCGTAATCGCAACCGTAACAACCCCGGAAAACAAAAATACCCACCAGCTTATGGTTGTTCTGTAGGTGAAATTCTGTAGCCAGGCGTGCATGGCATACCATGCTACGGGCATGGCGCACACAAACGCTACGAGGATACATTTTATAAAATCAACATTAAGCAACTGCAGAATTTGCGGCACGCCTGCGCCAATTATTTTGCGGATGGCAATCTCCTTGGTACGCTTAATGAGCATAAAAGTGGATAGCCCGAATATGCCCAGACAAACGATGATGAGGGCAAGCCAGGTAAACACAGTAATAATGGCCTGGTATTTTACATCGTCGCGGTACTGGGCGTTAAAATAATCGTCAAGAAAAAAAGAATCGAAAGATGAATCCGGGAAAATGGTTTTAAACTGTTGCTGGGTTTGCGCCATAATATTGCCGGACGACGCCCCGTAAAGCTTAACAGATACAAACTGCAGGTTTACGCTGTTCCACGGGTTGTACATCAATAAAACGATGGGCCTGAAGCCTTCCTTTAACGATAGCTGGTGAAAATCTTTTACTACGGCTATCACCTGGAATCTGCGTTTGCCAAGGCCTTCAAGGTTTACGTAATTATTTACAGCGTCGTCCACATTTTTAAACCCAAATAGTTGCATGGCATTCTCTGTAAGTATCACAGATTTTGCCGTATCATCCAGGAAGCTGCGCGAAAAATTGCGGCCTTTTAGTATCGAGAGTTTATAAGCGGGTACAAAATCCCAGTCCACGCGCAACATATCACACAGCCTTGTTGCCTGCAGGGGATCATTATCCCGCATGTTTGACATGATATATGGTTCAGACCTGCCCGGTATAGTACTTGAAGCGGTAACCGCATGCACGCCGCTAAAGCCTTTTATGCTTTGTATAAGCGTTTGAAGCTTGGCCTCGTAGTTATCCGTTTTTGCGGGCGATTTAAAAACAAGCGTCTGCTCTACGCCAATACCAAGATCAATGGTGCGCATATAATCCAATTGTTTACGCACGGTAACAGTGGTAACGATCAATACCATGGCTGCAAAGTACTGGAAAACTATAAGCGCAAGGCGCGGTACCCTGCCAAAACCGCCACTAAATGCCTGTTTATTTTTTAACACCAGTGCGGTGTTAACACGTTTTAAAATAAGCCAGGGTATGCATGATGTGATAACAATGCTTGTTATAAAAGTGAATACAATTAACTGCCACACAAATGCGCGCTGCCAAAAATGATAAAATATATTTTCTGCTGAAAAATTTTGAAACAGCGGCATAAACACCAGCAGGAAGATAAAGAACAATAACAATGCTGATATATTTACAAGTATTGCTTCCACAAAAAACTGCACAAAAATCTGTCGGCTGCCGGCTCCTGCTATCCTGCGTATGCCGATCTCACCAGCCCTTTCCATGGCTTTGGAGATAAGTGTATTGATAAAATTTACCCAGCCTACAACTAAAATAATACAGGCGATAATGATGATAAAGCCTATTGTTTTTCGATTGCCTTTTGCTTCGCGCTCGTACGGCTTAAATGCATTAAGGTGAATGGAGGTTAAAGGGACAAGGTTAACACCCCATAATTTTTCTTTAAGGGCGGGTTCGGTTTTATATTTTTCTGCCAGCGCCGGAAATTTCTTTTCCACTGATGCGGCATCTGCCTTGCTGTTAACCTTTACATAGGTATATGCTTCATGCATATACCAGGTTTCCTTTTGCCATTGCGGAAGGCTGCTGTAGGAAAACATTATATCAAAATGCAGGTGCGACTGCAACGGGAAATCTTCAAAAACGCCGGTAACCATGCAATGGTATGCAGATAATTGCGTGGTAATATCAAGGTATTTGCCTATGGGATCATCATTGCCAAAATACTTTTGCGCCGCCGATGCAGACAGTACAACGGAGTTTGGATTTCTAAGCACCGTTTCCACATCTCCCGTTAAAAGCTTGTAAGAAAAAAAGGAGAAGAAGTTTGAATCAACAGGTACCACCCGGGGCTCCCGGTGAATGATGTTCTTGTAACGCACCATACGCTCGCAATCATAATTATTGATGCGCACATAATCTTTTATCTCGGGGAATTCTTTTTTCATAGCCGGGCCGTACCCAAACGAACTGGTAACCCAGGAATCAGACACTGCGCCATTCTTAGCAAAAAAAGCCTCAACACGGTACACATTATCCTTATCTTTTTGAAAGGCATCAAAATGATTTTCCATATCGGCATAGTTCATCAATATAATGAACGCACCTATGCCAATGGTAAGGCCGATAATACTTACTAAAGTAAAGCTCCAGCTCTTTTTCAAATTTCGAAGGGCAGTTTTGAGATAGTTTTTAAGCATGCGTACCGTTGGTTTGCAGGTTGCAATGTAGTTTTATTTTTTCGCCTCACCCCCTATCCCCCTCTCCTCGCGCAGATGGGATGGAGGAGATAGCAGAGAAGAATATTGAGGATTAGGCAGCCAATGCCGTTGAATTAAGGATTTCACTTACCGGGTATGGATTTGTGAAGACACAAATCCGGGCGAGCTGCTCTCGATGGTGTCTCCACCATCGAAATAAAAAGGTTTAATTCAACGACATTGATTAGGCAGCTCTAAAAAAGTTTAATCATTTATGCCGCCTTTTCAAGACTATTAAAACATCGATGTCTTTAAGCGCCTATGTTGTCTATATTCCCTATGTGAAACTATGTTGTCTATGCCCCTATGTGTTTAGTTACAACACCAGTTGGTTATACAACCGATGTAACATCTCCCCCGCATCGTCGCATAAACCGGGGTGTACTTTTGATGATTGCACTACAGTGCTGCGTGTGGCAGTAAGCCAGCGGAAGCGCTCTGCTACAGGCAATCTTCCAATTTCACCGCCTTCAGCGCCGCCGCGGCATATACGTTGAAAAGCCGTAAGGTATTCGCAAATTTCAGGAATATTAAGGGTGGGTGACAAGGCAGTGATGCGCTGTTCATCCAGGTTAAACAGCATTTGCAAAAACTTTTGTTTGGCGCAATACAGCACAACGCCCGCGTTTATAAATTCTTCGCGTTCCACCTTTGGCACTATGCGTATAACGGCATACTCAAACAAGGTTTTCTCTTGCATACTGCGCTTCTTTTATAAAGTTTTTTGAATTGGCTGCACGTTTAATTAAATATTGTGCATATGCCTGCCTGTGCTCTTCAACTGTTTTAAATGATGGTTCGCCGGTTAGCCATGCATCCGGTATAAGGTTAACTATGTTCTGTATCCGTTCTTCTTTCAGCATAAGGCAGTATGCTGCATCCACAGCTTCCAGTTCCGTTGCCTGCTGCAACAGAACATGTTTTTTTACATACTTAAATGGCTGCAACGCTTTTGCCTGCCAATCGTCCCACGAATGATGAAAATACAACGATGCACCATGGTCAATCAGCCAAAGCTCTTTGTGCCATAACAGCATATTGGTGTTACGGCAGGTACGGTCCACATTGGTAAGCAGGCAATCAAGCCACACTATCTGCGAGGCTAGCATTGCATCCAGGGTAACTACTGCAGGATCGAATGTGATGGAGCCTGAAAGGTAATGGAGCGCGAGGTTTAGCCCAACGCTTGCCTTATTCAAATCCTGTATTTCCTCATCGGGTTCGGTGCGGCCAAAAGCTTCGTCAAGGTTGGCGAATACAATCTCCGGCACGCGCAAGCCAAGCAGGCGGGCAATCTCCCCGCCAATTAATTCCGCGATCAATGCCTTTACCCCCTGTCCTGCCCCGCGAAATTTTAATACATACAAAAAACCGTCATCCGCCTCTGCAATGGCTGGCATGCTGCCGCCCTCGCGCAAAGGCGTTACATAACGGGTTACGTTTACGGTGCGTATATCTGGTTTTTTGTATTGCACAACTGCTGGGGCGCAATTTACTTTTTTTTTACGCCTTCTACTAAATTGCTGCATTTGGCCGCGTTATTTCAGCTACACCAAGGACCGATAAGCCCTTGCAAAGGCACATTTAAAATAGCTTAAATTACTGGTGCACCACTGTTTAACAGCCATTGCCGGATAATAAGGCTATATTCACGCAATGGTTCCTCAATATCTCAGCCTACTCCTTGCCGATGACGACCAGGACGACTGTCTCTTTTTTAAGGAGGCTTTGGATGAGTTACAGGTATCCACACAGCTTACAACGGTGCATGATGGCGAACAACTGATGCTGTACCTAACGAAGAAAACAACCATTCTTCCCAATATCCTTTTTCTTGACCTTAATATGCCCCGCAAAAACGGGCTGGAATGCCTTGCTGAAATAAAACTGGATAAAACCCTAAGCAAGCTGCCGGTAATTATTTTTTCTACGTCATACGATCAAAAAATGATAAACCTGCTTTACGAGAACGGCGCGCAATTTTACATTCGTAAACCTTCTGACTTTACAAAACTTAAAATAGTTATTCAG
>FTJK01000102.1_pt2 | contig 17362 bp, 12 predicted proteins | sample 1658811 | NCBI WGS metagenome assembly FTJK01 (sample SAMEA3914857, study PRJEB12502) | metagenome | biome: forest; material: soil | place: USA | collected 2011-06-22 | depth 0.1 m
TGCGCATACGTATCTCTGAACTCTTTGGGGGTGCAGCTTTTTCGTTTTTTAAAAATGCGGTTAAAGTTGCTCATGTTATTAAAGCCGCATTTATAGGCTATTTCGGTTATGTTGTTAGTTGTTTCAATCAGCATGCGCGATGCGTGGCCAAGCCGAATCTCATTCAGCATATCAATAAATGTTTGCCCGGTGCGCGATTTAAAAAAACGGCTGAAGGCAACTTCCGTCATCAATGCAAGTTTGGCAACATCAGCAAGGCTAACTGTTTTGTCAAAGTTTTGGTTAATATGCTCCATCACTTTTTCAATACGACGGCTGTTGTAAGAAAAATTTTCTGAGTTAGTGAATGATGCATCCGAAAGCGTTTTCATATTCCTGGAAATGGACAGGTCGTGCAGTATCGACATTAATTCCAGCACGGAATCGAAGCCATGCTTTTGGGGCAGCTCTATCAGCCTTTGCATAATACTTTGCGTGGTCTCCTTCGAGAATAATATCCCTCTTGACGACCTTTCAAACATGCCTTTAATAAAGCTCAGCTGGTTGCGCCTTAATAGCTTGTCGTCAAACAGGTCGCGGTGAAACTGTATGGTTATTTCTTTTATTTCACCACTCTTAAACGTGTTGGTAAACCATCCATGCTGCAGGTTTGGCCCCACCAGTACAAGCTCCAGGTCGCCAATTTCGCTCATGTGGTCGCCAATAATACGTTTGGCGCATTTTGCGTTCATTATAAAGTTCAGTTCAAACTCATCGTGGTAATGCAATGGGAAGTCGAAATTCTTCTTTACACGCGAAAAAATGGTAAAACAGTCGCTCTGTGTAAGTGGTATTATTTCGCGAAGCAGTTGGGCAGGCATTTAAGATGTTTATAAGGTTTTTAAAGGTGGTAAATCCAGTTTGAAATGCTAATATAACACTTTATTCAGTCAAAAAAGTATTGTTTGCAGAAAAGGTAAAAATAGGCGAAAATGCCTCTATCATATTGGGTTACATCATATTTTTATATAATACCTGCTTAATAACGGCAAGCAATGGATAAAATAGTATCTTATTTATACAATATTTGATTTTATTTTTGGATAAATATAGTGGTGCCAGTTATACTGCCTATTCAAAAAATAATTGCTTGTTGTTTTAATGAACTGCGATTGCCCATAAAGAGTGCGTCCCTTCCTGCAGCTCAAAAAAATACAGGAATCATTTTCTTGTAGTCAGGACGGCTGGCTGGAATCCGTCGAAAAGCGGGGATCGACATTGGCTGAATATTTAGATAAATTGAATAATAGGTATAAAATATGAGATGAATGCTTCTTGCACGCCTGCTATATTCCGTGCTTAATGCGGGAGGTTTTCATTCCAAAATAATTAATTTTAGTCATACTATTTTGACTGCTTTGTGAGGATGGGTATTGAATGATCTCTTAAACGGTACGTAATGGCCAGGCAAAAATTAGCCGGTTTTGTTTTTTGGGTATTTATGGTTGCCGTTTCGGGCAATATAAAAGCACAGACCGCCCCCGTTGATAAGCAGGCAACAAAAGAAACCGTTAACTTATACCGTAACCTTGTAAAGCTTCGCAATAAGGGTTTTATGTTTGGCCACCAGGACGACCTTGCTTACGGTGTTGGCTGGAAATACGAACCCGGCAGAAGTGATATTAAAGATGTAACCGGCGATTACCCTGCTTTTTATGGTTTTGAACTTGGCCGCCTGGAGCTTGACCATGCGGTTAATATTGATAGTGTGCCGTTTGATAAGATGAAGCAGTTTATACACGATGCGTACCAGCGTGGTGGAGTGATAACCTTAAGCTGGCATTTAAATAACCCTTTAACGGGTAAAACAGCGTGGGATCCATCGCCAGCCGGAACAGTGCCTGCAATACTCGACAGCGCAGCTACAAACGCCATCTACACAAGCTGGTTAGACAAAGTGGCTGCATTTATAGCTGACCTAAAAGGCGACAAAGGCGAGGCGATACCCATTATTTTCAGGCCGTTTCATGAACTGAACGGAAGCTGGTTTTGGTGGGGCGGAAAAAATTGTAGCCCGGCCAGCCTGAAACGCTTATACCAGTTTACAGAAACATATCTGCGTGATAAAAAAAATATTCACAACCTTTTGTACGCCTATAATACTGACAGGTTTGCTACCGCTGACGAATATATGGAGAGATACCCCGGTAACGGCTGGGTTGATATTATGGGGTTTGATATTTACCAGCGGGAAGGCGGTGCAGCCGGCAACGCAAAATTTATAGCTGAACTTGACAAAAGCCTTACGACGCTGGAAGATATTGCGAAGCAAAATAACAAGATACCTGCCCTTACTGAATTTGGGTATAACGCCTTGCCGGACAGCACATGGTGGACCGGCGTTTTTGTAAAGGGAATAGGTACACACAAAATATCATACGTATTGGGTTGGAGAAATGCGGGCATAAAGTCAGCAAAACAGCGTGAATATTATGTGCCATACAAGGGGGAGCCATCCGCGGCCGATTTTGTGGCATTTTACAACTTGCCGCAAACGCTGTTTCAGAAGGATGTGGCAAAGGAAAAATTGTATAAATAATTATTTTCTCTTAGGTGTATTATAGTTAAATGGTTTTCAGAATTAGTCATTACAATAAGCAAGGCCTGCAGTTTCTACTACGGGCGTTATTTAATGCTGCGAAATAATTTATAAAACAACCGGATGAAATTACAATTTGTTGATGTTGCCATTATAGCACTTTACCTGCTTGCCATGCTTATAACAGGCTGGGTAATGCGCAAAAAAGCCAGGCTTAATAAAGAGAACTACCTGATGGGTGGCAGAAGCATGCCCTGGTACCTGCTTGGCCTTAGCGATGCATCCGATATGTTTGATATAAGCGGCACCATGTGGATGGTGGCCCTGTGTTTTGTGTATGGCATGAAGAGTATCTGGATACCATGGCTATGGCCTGTGTTTAACCAGGTATTTATGATGATGTTCCTTTCTAAATGGTTGCGCAGGTCAAACGCTACAACGGGTGCAGAGTGGCTGGTTAGCCGTTTTGGTAAAACAGGTGCTGGTGTAAGGCCGTCCCATAACATTGTAGTTGCTTTTGCATTAATTGGCTGCTTCGGCTTTTTGGCGTATGGCTTTATCGGGCTGGGCAAGTTTGTTGAAATATTTATTCCCTGGAGCGTGGTGCAGCCTTATGTACCATTCCAGGTATCGGCTGAGTTTGTACCTCATTTATATGGCATCGTATTTACATTTTTTGCGATGTTCTATTCCATATTGGGTGGTATGCGCAGCATTGTAATTGGTGACCTTATTAAATATATTGTAATGACGGTGGCATGTATACTAATTGGTATAATTGCCGTACAGCACCTGCAAACGCATACGCTAAACGTGCCCGAAGGCTGGTACAATCCTTTTTTTGGCTGGCACCTTAACCTTAACTGGGCGGGTATAATTGAAGATGCCAATAAAAAAATTCACGACGATGGCTTTAGCCTTTTCAGCATATTTTTTATGATGATGTTATTTAAGGGTGTGTTTGCATCGTTGGCAGGGCCTGCCCCTAATTACGACATGCAGAAAGTGCTTAGCACACGCAGCCCCAAAGAAGCCAGCAAGATGACTGGTTTTGTAAGCATTGTGCTGTTACCCGTACGTTACTCAATGGTAATTGGGTTAACCGTTCTTGGGTTATTGTATTACAACCAGTTGCACTTGCCAAATGTAGGCGGCGGTAAAAACTTTACCGATTTTGAAACAGTATTGCCCGCGGCCATCAATAATTTTTTACCGGTAGGGGTTTTGGGGTTAGTGCTTACTGGTTTGCTGGGTGCTTTTATGGGTACTTTTTCCGGTACGGTAAATGCTGCACAGGCGTACATTGTTAATGATATTTATCTTAAATATGTTAATCCCGCAGCCACCAATAAAAAGATAATCTCCATGAATTATATCACCGGTATGCTGGTGGTTATTGTTGGCATCGTGCTTGGCTTTTTTGCAAAAGATGTAAACAGCATTCTGCAGTGGATCGTTTCGGCCCTGTATGGGGGGTATGTTGCCGCCAATGTGTTTAAATGGTACTGGTGGCGCTTTAACGCAAATGGCTTTTTCTGGGGCATGTTTGCTGGTATCGTATGCGCTTTATTATTACCGTACCTGGAAATATGGTTCCCAAATATTTTTTCAGGCCTCGACCTGTATAACTGGCCTTTGCTTTTTGTTATTTCAATCATAGGCTGTATTGCCGGTACCTACAGCGCACCGCCAACTGATATGCAAACACTAAAAAGTTTTTACTCGACAGTAAGGCCCTGGGGTTTTTGGAGACCTGTGCACGAGTTGGTGGTTGCAGAAAACCCTGCCTTTAAACCCAACAAAAGATTTAAGCTGGATATGTTTAATGTGGTGCTGGGTATTATAGCGCAGTGCTGCCTTACAATATTGCCAATGTACGTAGTGCTTTGGTTAAAATTGCCCCTCCTGGTAACTGTTTTAATACTTGCAGTTATTATTATTATTTTAAAAAGAACATGGTGGAACAAGCTGGAAGATTAAGTAACCCGGGAAAAATACTGATATGAAAGAAATGTTTTTTGAACGTCTTGAGAAGCTGAAAAAGCAACAGAGGCTGGTACTTCAAAGGGAAAATGAACCTACGGAGGAAAGTAATGGCGTTTACCAACGCTACCGTTATCCCGTGCTCACTGCACAGCACACCCCGCTGTTTTGGCGATACGACCTGGATCCCGAGTCAAATCCTTTTCTCATAGAGCGTTTTGGCATTAATGCTGTACTTAATGCAGGAGCAATAAAATGGAATGACAAATATATTTTGATGGCAAGGGTTGAAGGGCTTGACAGAAAATCATTTTTCGCCATTGCGGAAAGCCCCAATGGCGTTGACCATTTTACTTTTTGGGATTACCCTGTTATAATGCCCGAAACAAAAGAGCCTGATACCAATGTATATGACGTTCGCCTGGTGCAGCATGAAGATGGCTGGATATATGGTTTGTTTTGTACCGAGAGAAAAGATCCGGACGCACTGCCCGGCGACGAATCATCCGCAGTAGCACAATGCGGGATAGCACGAACAAAGGACCTTGTAAAATGGGACCGCCTGCCGGACCTTATTACAAAATCGGCGCAGCAGCGCAACGTGGTACTGCACCCTGAATTTGTAAATGGCAAATACGCATTTTATACAAGGCCGCAGGATAGTTTTATTGAGGCCGGTAAAGGCGGCGGTATTGGTTTTGGTTTAGCGGACGATATTGAAAATGCGGTAATTAATGAGGAGGTTATTGTTGACATGAAAGTGTATCACACAATTTATGAACTTAAGAACGGCCAGGGGCCTGCGCCGCTTAAAACAAAATATGGCTGGCTGCACCTTGCGCATGGTGTACGTAATACCGCTGCAGGTTTGCGTTACACGTTGTACATGTTTATGACCGATTTTAACGACCTTACAAAAGTGATACATAAACCGGCCGGCTATTTTCTTGCACCGGAAGGCAGCGAAAGGGTAGGCGATGTCTCCAACGTTGCATTCAGCAACGGCTGGATAGCGGATGATGACGGCACGGTGTTTATTTACTACGCCTCGTCAGACACAAGGATGCACGTTGCAATTTCCAGTATTGACCAGCTCACTGATTACGTGATGCATAACCCGGAAGACGGTTTCCGTTCGGCTGCACAGGTACAAACATTAAAGGGCATCATTGAAAAAAATCTTGGGTCCTTCAGTGGAAAAGAAATGTTTCAGCATGTTTATACGAAGTAAGAAATGTGATTATGGAGGAGCCAGCAACTAACACTGATAATATACCACAACTTTTAAAGGAATATAAAAAAGAAGTTCAACAGGAGCTGCTGAACATTCTTGAATACTGGATGGCATTTTGCGTAGACGAGGAAAAAGGCGGCTTTTATGGAAAGGTTGATAACAGCAATGTTGCCGATATGAATGCGGGCAAAGGCTCGGTACTGAATGCAAGAATATTATGGACTTTTTCCGCTGCATTGCAAAAGGAGAACAACCCGGCGTATTCAGCCATTGCTTACAGGGCGTTTACTTATATCCTCGATCATTTTTACGATGCAGCATTTGGCGGCGTTTACTGGCTGGTTGATGCTGCAGGCAACCCTTATAATACAAAAAAACAGGTGTACGCTATTGCATTTTGCCTGTATGGGATGAGTGAATATTACGCCGCCACCAAAAATGAGAGAGCGCTGGAAATTTCTATAGAGCTCTTCAACACCATAGAACAGCATAGTTATGACGCCCAATATAAAGGCTACTTTGAGGCGTTTGCAAGAAACTGGGGCTCCCTGGACGATTTGCGTTTAAGTGCAAAAGACGCCAACGAGAAAAAAACAATGAACACGCACCTGCACATTATTGAAGCATACTGCAACCTGTACAAAATTTGGCCCGATGAAAATCTTAAGTATAAAATCACCTCACTGCTTGAAATATTTGATGCACATATCATCAATAAAAACACAGGCCATCTTGAATTGTTTTTTGACGAGCAATGGAATGTAAAACCGGATGTTATTTCGTACGGGCATGATATTGAGGCCGCCTGGCTTTTGCTTGAGTGCGCCGAAATAATTGATGACGCAAGCTGGATAGAAAAATTTAAAATACATTCTGTCGCAATAACGAAAGCAGCGGCAGAAGGCCTTGATAAGGATGGCGGTTTGTGGTATGAGTATGAGCCCGCTAAAGACCATCTTGTAAAAGAGAAACACTGGTGGCCGCAGGCCGAAGCCATGATCGGTTTTTTTAATGCATGGCAGCTAACAGGTGATGAAGTATTTTTACAGCGTTCTTATAAAAACTGGCAGTTTACAAAGCAGCATATTATTGACAAGCAAAAAGGCGAATGGTTTTGGGGCGTAAAAGATGACTATAGTTTAATGCAGGGCGAGGATAAAGCAGGTTTTTGGAAATGCCCCTATCATAATGCAAGGGCTTGTATGGAATTGGTGAAAAGGATGGGTGGTATGTAAGCTCCGAAGGGCGAAAGATGTCCGAACGATTGACCTTGAAGGTTTTTCTTCAACCTTCAAGGTCTAAAAAGAAAAAGTCTTTTTTATTGGGCAGTTGTGGAAATCAAACAAATTTTTTTCGCCAATGTTGGTGTTATCACCAACATTGTGTACCATATTAAAATCAAAACAAATTGCTAACCTGTATAATATTGTAACATGAAAAAATGGATGGTTCTTTTTACGAAGCTTTTTATTCTTAGTTATTGTTTTGTTTTCGTTGCAAATGCCCAGGCCCCTGTTATTAATTCCGTGACGCCAAACAACGCGGCAATAAACAGTTATAGTAAACTGGAGCTTACGGTAAACCTTACGGCAGGTTATACCAACGTGTACGATTATGATGATATTGCCGTGCAATGCGTGTTTACCTCCCCTTCTGCAAAAACATATACGGTTGATGGATTTTTTATGCAGGATTATTCCTTAAACACTTCCAATGGAAATATTACTCCTGTTGGTTTGGGTGCATATAAAATAAGGTTCACACCCACAGAGGCTGGCACCTGGAGTTATGCAGTAAGTTGCGTAAACAAATCAGGTTCAGCGCAGGCGGCGGCTCAAACCTTTCAATGCAATGCTGCCGCCTCACCCGGCTATATCCGTAAGAATAACACTAACTACTTGAATTTTGATAATGGTTCGCAATACATTCCTGTTGGGGAAGATATGGGCTGGCAGGATAATAACACGGTTACAGATTATACAACCTGGCTTGGTAAGTTATCATCCAACGGTGGCAATTTTATACGTGTTTGGATGGCAGACTGGTCGTTTGGCCTGGAATGGCAAAACAACGACAATGGTTTTTCGGGTTTAAAAAAATACAAACAATCCAACGCTTATTATTTGGACTGGCTGATGGATAAATGCGCACAATCAGGTGTGTATATGATGCTTTGTCTTGACCATCACGGGCAGGTTTCAACCAATGTAAACCCCGAGTGGGCAAATAACCCATACAACGCCGCTTTGGGTGGCCCCTGTGCGAATACATGGGATTTTTTTTCAAACGCCACGGCAAAGGCAGATATAAAAAACAGGTTTCGCTATATCGTAGCAAGGTATGGTTATGCAACCAGCATTATGAGCTGGGAGTTATTTAATGAAGTAGAGTGGACAGACCAGTTTAATACCTATAAAGGTGATGTTACATCGTGGCACAACGAAATGGCTGCTTACATAAAATCAAAAGATGTAAACAACCATCTTGTTACTACCAGTTATGCAAATGATAATAACGACCCCAACACCTGGAATTTAACTAATATTGATTTTACACAAACACATTATTATGTTAGCTCGCCAAATCTTGAAAGCATACTTTCAGCAGGGGCGCAAACATATTTGGCGGCCTATAAAAAACCCACGCTTAACGGCGAGTTTGGACTAAATGTGGATGCGTCAACATTAGGTACAGTTGATCCTAATGGTGTTTACATTCACAATGCTATTTGGGGTACTGCGCTAAGCGGCGCAATGGGCAGCGCCATGAGCTGGTGGTGGGATAATTATATAAACCCTAAAAACCTTTATTATCATTATAAACCATTATCATCGTTTGTTGGTGGCATTAAATTAAAGGATGATAACTACACAAAGGTATCGGCCACTACTGCCGGCAGCGGTGGCTCCGACCTAACTATTTCACCCGGTGCGGGATTTGGTGTTGCGACAGCCTCGTCATTCGCTATTGATGCGGCAGGCAATATTACGCCCGGCGTTGGCCAGCTTGGCACGTTTGTATATGGCAGCAGTTACAACACACAGTACAAAAAGCCACCGTCCTTTACCGTGAATTATCCAGTAGCGGGACAATTTAAAGTAGTGATAGACCAGGTATCCACCAGCCCTACACCGCAGGTGCAAATATATATAGATGGCACACTTAAATTATCTTCTACAGCAACAGCAAGTACCACCTATACCGTAAATGTTGCGGCGGGAGCGCATGTAATAAAAGTTGATGACCTTGGCACTGACTGGATAAATGTATCAAACTATGTTTTTACAAATATCGGCTCACCTTTAAGCAGCTATGTATTGCACGCTGCCGGCAATAATAAGGTTGCAGGCTGGGTGTTGAATAACCAGTACAATTACCAGTACCTGCAGAATAGTGGAGGAGCGGCGCCGCCCGCTGTAACCAACGCAAGCATTACGATACCCGGCATACAGAATGGCACCTATAAAATTACTTTATACAATTGTATTAGCGGGGCAGCCACCAACGCTGCAGATGTAGTTGTGACAAATAATAATCTTGTTATTCCGTTGGGAACCGTAGCCTGGGATGAGGCATTTACGGCTATTAACCGGTTAACCTTGCCTGTAACATTGTCAAAATTTTACGGGCAAAATATCAATCGTAAAAACAACCTGTACATAGATATAGCCACGGCACTAGATATCAAAAACATTATTGTTGAAAGAAGCGCAGATGCTTCATCATTTACAACTTTGGGTTACCTGGATATTGCCAAGGGTGTTGCAGGCAACCATTTATTTACAGATAGCCAGCCGTTTAAGGGCAATAATTTCTACCGCCTTAAGGTGGTGGATAATGATGGGTCATTTACCCACAGCGGTTCTGTATTATTAAAGAATAATGCATTCAGTTTAGTTATATATCCCAACCCGGTAAAAAATAGCTTATCGGTAAATATAACCGGGTTTGTTGACGATGATTACACTGTTACGGTTACTGATGCCGCGGGAAGAAGGCTGCACTCAAAATCATACCGTATCAATGCTTCAGGAACGTTGGTTAATATCCCTTTTGCGCAATATGCAGCAGGCGTGTATATGGTAAAAATTACCAATAATAACGGTGAGATTGTTGCCGAGAAGAAGGTGGTAAAATAGGCTGTTCCCCAAGAAACATTGATGTGGGATGCGATTCGTGAGACACGAACCGCGGCGGAGCGTCGGGCGGCTTGGGCCATCAGGCTGTACGGTTCATCACTTCCTCCGCTAAGCCAAAACTTAAAGTCATACCAGCACCGCCCAGGCCATTTACAATCGTTACGCCTTGTTCGGGTGAGTGTATAAAATCTGTTTTGCCATCTGTTTTTTTAGGGTAGATGCCGTTCCAGCCCTGCGATATATTCCAGCTTTTAAATTGGGCAAATTGCCTGAGATAATTAATTACAAGCTGGTTGATAAACTGTTTATCAAACGGGTCATGCACCAAACCATACTCGTGGCTGTCACCAATGGTAAGCTCGCCTTCACCGTTCTGAGATACCATTACATGTATGCCCCATTTTATATAATCCTGTATGGTTTCGTTGTAGTGTGCTTTCAATAACAGAAGGGAGGCAGCCGCTTCAAAAGCCTTGTAATGTATCAGCGATAAACCACCACACAATGATGGTCCTATGCGCCAGTTGCCCGGCTGCGCTTCAATACGCATCATCTGCAGCTTGCATTTGGTAAAGTTGCTGGCACCAAATACTTCAGGATATAGGGTTTCAAAATCGGCACCGCTGCAAACGTATATTTCATCAGCACTCCAGCTTTGTTTACCAGCAATAACATTTGGATATTCAACAGCAGTGATGGCTGTATTGAAATGAAATATAACACCGTATTTTTCTGCTAAGTATGCCGGTATTTTTTTTATGGCAACGCGGGCTTCCACTATCATTTCGTCAGCGCTCCATGATGCACCTTTAAGACCGGCTGTGTTAACGGCTTCGCTTTTCTGCAGTGTTTGTTCTTTAGTCAACAATGATACAGGCCTTAACCCCATATTTGCTTCAACAAACTCCTGTAAAACGGCTAATTCCAAATCAGTGTAAGCAAGGTGCAGGCTGCCAACCTCGTCATGCCATAAGCCTGCTTCGCTGCAAACCTGCTTCCATATTGATTTGGAGCGAAGCGCCCGCTCGTATAAATAACCATTTGGCTGGCCTACGGGCCATATCATCCCAAAATTCCTGATGGATGCGCCAACGGCTTTTTCGTTTCTTTCAAATACAGTAACACTGTAGCCACGCTCTGCAAGGCTTCTTGCCATTGCCAAACCAACAATACCTGCGCCAATTACGATTGCACTTTTGTTATGCATATACTTTTTCTGTTTCCGCTTCTGCTGAAAGCGATGCATGTTTTCTTTTAAAATAAACGGATGCTATAAATGTGCCCACTATGCCTATGCCCGATATGATGAGTACAATATCAATAAAAAAATTAAGCCAGGATAAATGGATGCCTATCAGCTCTTTTATCATTAACAGTACTACGCTGCCTAAATAACCAAAGGAATCTGATATATACATTAGAAAACCCACATTGGCGGTTATCCTGTAGCTGGCAATCATCCGTTCATAATAAAGTGCATTGAAGGGTACATAGCTTAAATACAGGCCTGTGCCAATAGCCGTCATCCAGATTACAGGCGACACCTGGTGATACATAAACAGCAAGGTGGCTATTAATGCCAGCGTGTAGCCACCCATAATTATGTAATGGTTGATGATAAACGCCTTAATATTGTTTTTTACAATAATGATAAGGCATACACAGGCTAACACTATAAGCGACACATACGTTTCAGTAACTGTAAAAATGGAAGCGTTATTACCATAGCCAATTTCGGTGTACAGCTCGTTTGCAAAATTATCCCGAAAGTCGCGCAGGATGGTTAGCAGCACATAAGTAGCAACGATAATAATAATGCCGGGTAAAAATGTGCTGACAAATTTTTTGCGCTCGGGGCCTGTCATGGGCTTGCGTACGCTGCGTAATTTTATATCTTCTTCACTGGGTTTGGGTGTATGGTCAAGCAGCCAGGTAAACAGCAGCATGGGTAATACAAATAAAGCGCCGGTTAAAAATGGCATCCATGTTTCGCTTGCATAGCCGTCAAGCACCATTGCCTTGCCCACCGTTTTTACAACACCAGAGGAAAATATGAAGCTGATGCATAAAACGGCGCCCATAAATTCGGTGGTTTTTCTTCCTTCCACATAACTAAAAACCAGGCCCCAAACCATGCCGAGAGGGAAGCCATTAAGAAAAAGAAAAACAATATTGTATGGCGCCGGTACAAAACCAAAACACAACAATGCACCCCAGCTAAACAAAATAAGCTTTATAATAGTGGCAGCACGCTTGCCCGGCTGCATGCCCGATATAAACCTGATGCCATAAAACTTGCTAAGCATATACCCAATAAGCTGCACAATAACAAGCCACACTTTGTAATCAATATGCAAAAAAACCATGCCCTTAAAACCTGCACTTGAAAAAGGCTTGCGAAAAGCATACATGCAGAAATACACACTGAAGGAGCATACTGCTGCATACAGCGAAATAAACCAGGCAGGCGCCTGCTGCAGTTTTTTGGCAAAGGCTTCAGAGTGTAGCATGTTGTTTTTTAGTTTATGTGGTTTTGCAGAATGGGCAGCAATTCTTCCAAACTGTCAATGATAAAGGAAGGCTCATGTGGCTCTAACTGTTCTCTTGTAAAAGCGCCGGTGGTAACCGCGATAGATAAAAGGCAGCCTGCATTCTTCCCCTCATTTACGTCAACTTCGGTATCGCCTATCTTTATCACTTTTGTTACGTCTGTTACGCCACACGCCTGCATTATTTTTTTTATCATATAAGGCTGCGGCCTGCCTGCCGGTACTTCGTTGCTTGATACCACAGCATCAACCCTGCCATCTTTTAACCAGCCCAGGCGCTTAATAATAACATTGGTAATATCGCTTGAAAAACCGGTATCCAAACCAATCTTTATTCCGCGTTCTTTAAGCCATGCAAACATTTCTTCTGCATGCGGCAGGGGTTCCAGTATATGGGTGGTTTCATAGTAATCAATCATCAGCTTTATAAAACGCGCGTGAATAGTATTAACATATTCAGCCGTTATCATGGCTTTATCTTCCTCATATTCCTCAAGCATCAGCCTTATTGCTTCCGGTTTTTTATAACCCATCAGCAGGCTTACTTTTTCGGCAGGTATTTTATACCCGTGCTCATGCAATGCCGATTGAAAGGCCAGCACTATCTCCCCATGATCTTTTACCGTGGTGCCGGCAATATCAAACACCACCAGTTGAATATTATTGTTCATCAGTTTGTTCTGTCATTTAAATATTCATGTATAAGGTTTGCAAAATGGCGTATTGGCAACAATACAGCGTGGTGGTCTTTGGCTTCTTCATCCCACAGCCTTACTTTAATAATATCATCAAAAAAAGGATGGTTCTTAAAGGCCGCTATTTCATCCGGCGCCATCAAGCCGCCCTGGTATTGCATAAGTGTTTGCAGGCTCGCCTCGGAGAGCTTGTTTTTATAGGACGGGTCGGTTGAAACAAGATAACGTTTGGCTGCAACATGCTGCTCAACCATAGCGCAAACCCTTTCAGCAAAGCCATTTTTGCGCAGGTATTCCCCGCCAATGCCGTCATGGTTCATAACGCCGTAGTTACCCATTGCCTCCGTTTCCACTTTATAACGCAGCAGGTGGCCAATATCGTGTAAAAAAGCACCGAGCACCAGTTCCATATCCCCGCCTTCGGTCATTGCCTGCATAGCGCATTGTATCATGTGCGATGTTTGCGATACAGGCTCGCCATCGTAGTCCTCGTTGCCGTGCTCTTCAAATAAGGTTACTATCTCGTTGGTTACTTCATCTGCATGTGTTGTACGGCCCATTATTTGTGTTGTTTAAGGTAAGATTGATTGTACAGGTTGCATAACCGGGTGCTGCGGCTTAAAATCGAAGCCAAGCAGGGCTGCAAACGTTGTTGCCAGCTGGCGCTGGTAAAGTTGGGGCTTATTTTTTATTTCTCCCAATGGTTTTGTATCAGGGCCTATAGCCGCTATCCATATTTGGTTAGACCCTTCAATTTTTGACCCGTGCGAAACCCACTCTTCCTTTACTTTATCGCCGCGCCCATGGTCGCATGTTATTATCAATGTTGTACTGCCTTTATATTCGGGCATGGATTGCAATGTATTCCAAATATCTGCTATCATCGCATCTTCTGCATGCGCGCTTTTTAAATATTGGTCATAAGCGCCGCCATGCGCAAAATCGTCCGTTTCGCCAAAGGAGAAATACAACACCCTGGGCTTATTTGTTTTTAAATATTCCCTGCCTGCAAAATAGGTAAAAACATCAGGCCTTAGATCAAGAGGACGCGTTGAAAGAAGTTGCATGTTGTTAATAAGCTGCATGCCGGGTGTGTTAGGCCGCAACGCGTCCGTATCTGCATTTATATAAATGCCGCTGCGCCATTTGTTTAAAATGTATGGAAAGCAATCCCAGGTGCAGAAAGCCGCTACCTTACCTTTATATTCCTCCTGCTTATTTAAAAATTCCAGTACGTTTTCATTGGGATTGAGAATTTTATCGTTGGAGTTTATGGCGGTATCGGGATAGCCGGTAAATATTTCGTTGTAGCCCGGGTATGAGAACCAGTATGGATTTGCATTGTTTACCAGGCTGCCTGCTGTGCGGTTGCCATATAACTGGCCCTGCTGTGCAATGGTACTCCAGAAAAATGGGAAGAGTTTTTTTCTCCTTTCAATTAAATCATCACTCCAAAAATCTTTTGTTACCTGGCCCGAGTCCCTGTCGAACTTTTTATTGACGATAATCGCTGAATCCGCCCCGCCAAAAACCTCCTGCCAGCGCATGCCGTCAAGGGTTATTATTACCAGGTTTTTTGTTTTATGCTGCTGCGCGTTGGCAGAGATTATTAATAAGGATAATATTGCTGTTAATATTTTTTTCATGACTTTGTTTTGTGGTGCCTTTACATTTTTTTCCGCCTAAATCAAATTCTGTCTTTTTACTTTCTTTTCTCTTGAAAGAAAAGTTCAAGGCAAACGTCCCGACGACCGTTGGTACCGCTTTGCCGTGCCCGCGCCTCCATTTACCTAACAGCGAATTTTTTTCTTTTATCTACCCGCGTGATACTGCATCCCCTTGACGTTTAATTTTTTAACCAGTGTACACGCTTTGTTTTATTCATCCTTACTGCTGCGAGTTCAAGTCACCAATAATTTGGCAGTTCTTGGCATATTTATTTTGCACTTGAATTGGTATTTTTTATGATTATCTATTATAACTATTCCCTTTTTAAAAATTGGCGAAGCCTGGAAAGGCCCCGCCAATGTTATGCTAAGAAAACTACTAAAACCACTATTTTTATTTAAGAAGCCACATGATACCGTTTATATCATCGTTGCCACTGTACTGGCTTTGTAGCGCGGCCATATAATTTTGAGTGTTTGCTGTTCTTTCGCTGCCTGGATATTGAAAACGTGCCGCTACCCTGCCGCTGTTACCTGTGCCGGGGCCGGTGGTAAATACAGGCACCCCTGTTCTCCTGTTTTGATAATATGGCTCAAGCCCTGACTGGCGGAAAAAAGCTACATATTTTTGCTCCAGTATTTGCGTAAGCCCATTAGGATTATTACCGGCATATTTTACAACGGCCTGGTTATAATACGCAGTAAAATCCACATTTACACTGTATGTATCATAGGTGCCGAGGCTGGCGCCGGGGCGAAGGAAATAAACCGTCATAGCGCCGGTTGCCGGAATGTTATAAAAATCCATAGACGCCTGTATGCCTGCCTTGTAGTATGATTCTGCATCGCCGCTTAGCCATCCGCGGTTGATTGCCTCTGCAATATTAAAGCACATTTCAGCATAACCTACCTGAACGGCGGGCTCGGCGGTATAAGAATCGTAATAATGCTTGCGGTTAAGAAGCGAATAGTTACCGCTGTTTGCCTTTACATACATGATGCCAAGGTCTTCACCGGGATCGGCCCCAACAAATGCTTCAAAGCTCGTTGGGCTTTTACCTGCGGTAACAAGGGCGCCCGCTGGCTCCGCAGTTATAAACACGCGTGGATCTTTAAATTTTGTTACCAGCCCAACGTACGTTGCGGAGGTGTTATACCTTAACCCATCAAAACCAAAATTGCTGGGGTTATTGGGATAATCGTTTGTAGGATAGGTATAATTATATTGCAGGTTGTCGGCAATGGCGGTCATAACAGGATATTTTCCTTTGCTTGCAATAATGTCAGCAAATTGCTGCTTTACCTTAAGATCCGCATCGTCGGCCTTTTTGCTTAGTTCAATTAATAATCTAAGACGAAATGTATTTACCGCTTTCTGCCATTTGGCCAGGTCGTTACCAAAATAAATGTCCCCCTGCAGGTTGTTGTCGCCGCTTGCTACCAGGGCTGCGAGGTCTGTATTAGCAGAGTCAAGCCAAAGAAAAGATTGTTTAAAAACATCTTTTTGCGCGTCATATACGGGCTTAAGGTTTGTTAAACCCAACAGCGCCTGGCTCATGGGCACATCCCCCATTTCAAGGCTCATTTTTGTAAAGAAATAAGCCCTGAAAAATTTGCCCAATGCCTCGTATGGGTTTACCGCAGGCAACCCTGCAGCCTTGGCATTTTGCTCCATTTTAGTTACGTTAATAAGGGTGCTGTAATAAGTATTACCGCTGCCAAAGTCGTAACGGTTGTTACCATAGTAATCGTAGTTGCAAAGAAAATACTGGTTGGGCCTGTCGTAGCTGGCAGGATTATCATACATGTCGTTCACGATGCCGCTGAATAATAACAAGGCAGGCACGCTTGTTGGCTTGTTGGGGTTGGCATTAAGGCTGTCAAAACTTTTTTTGCAGCCTGCCATTACCGTTATTACCACTGCAGGTAATAGTAATATTTTAATTATATTTTTCATACACTCAAATTTGGTTTTTGTTAAAATACAATGTTCACATTAAAGCCATACCTGCGCGTGGTAGGTGTTGCTAAACCTGTACCTGTAGTTGAGTAGTTGTATTGGTCAAGGTCAACATCTTTAAAACGTTTGTCGGCATAGAAATAAATAAGGTTACGGCCAACCAGTGATAATGTTACCTTGCTCATAAATGTTTTGGCCAGCAACTTTGCAGGCAGATCGTAACCAATGGTTACTTCACGCAGTTTTGCATAAGTTTTGCTCATCATGTTAGCTTCAGTAATATTATAGTACTTGCTTACATAATCCTGTACGTGTGTAACCTGTGTATTTGGTGCAAACTTCAGGTCTTTGTAGTTAAGGATAGCGCCTGTTTGTGAGTCGAAATTAATAGGTACACCGTTTGAAACAACTACTCCGCCCCCAACATAGCTGCCTGGGTAGGAAGGGTCGCCCGCGTGGTCATTGTCGTCAGACCTTGACTTGCCCAATGCACCTTCGTCAGTTAAAATATTTCTGCCGCCGCGCATTGTTTTGTTAAACATAAGGTCGCTTGTAAC
>FTJK01001233.1_pt5 | contig 16985 bp, 18 predicted proteins | sample 1658811 | NCBI WGS metagenome assembly FTJK01 (sample SAMEA3914857, study PRJEB12502) | metagenome | biome: forest; material: soil | place: USA | collected 2011-06-22 | depth 0.1 m
CGATGCTTAAAATTCCTGCTACTAATATTATAGCTGCCAGCTTCTCATTCCATGCTGCATCCTTTAATTGTAAGAAGCTTTCATTTTTTATAGGCCCCATCGCAGTGCGCGTTACCGCCCTTAAAATATAGACCGCTGTAACCACTATCGACATAGCTGCCGCAATAGTAGCAACGCGGTGAAACGTATCGTTATTTTGCCAGGAGCCCATTAGCACCGTCATCTCCGCCACAAACCCGCTTAACCCCGGCAGGCCGAGTGAACAAAGTCCCACAATAAAAAATATGGTGGCAATAAAGGGCATTACTTTCATCAGGCCACCCATTTCACCGACCATGCGGGTGTGCGTACGGTCGTATATCATCCCGATAACAGCGAAGAAAAGGGCCGTCATCAAACCATGCGAAACCATCTGCATTAACGCACCAGTAATGGCCGTTTGTGTAAGCATACCAATACCAAGCAAACTAAAACCAACATGGCTTACGGATGAATATGCGTTGATATACTTCAAGTCCTTCTGCATCATCGTAGCGAAGGCGCCATATAAAATAGCGATGGCAGAAAGAACGATAATCACGTTGGCATATTCTTTAGCGCCTTCAGGCAACAGGTAAACAGCCACCCTAAGACAGCCGTAGCCACCAAGTTTCATGGAGATGCCTGCAAGAAACATAGAACCGGCTGTGGGCGCGGAAGAGTGCCCGTCGGGTACCCATGTATGTAAAGGGAACATTGCCGTAAATACGCCAAAGCCTGCAAACAATAATGGGAATATTATCTTTTGCATATTTGCGGGTATAGCCATCCTGGCTATATCGGGCAAATCGAAACTGTGGCCTGCTACAAAATACAAACCAAGAATGCCAACCAATATCAATGCCGAGCCTCCCATTAGCATCAATGCAAGTTTATTGGCGCTGTATTCTTTACGGCCGGTACCCCAAATGCCTATCAGCAGATATTTTGGTATCACCGATATTTCGAGGAAAAAGAAAAGCACAAACAGGTCCAGCGACATAAAAAATCCGTAGGCACCCAACCCCAGAAGAAGGAGAAGGAAATAAAATTCTTTTGTCATCTTCTCAATATTCCAGGATACAAGCACGCCTGCAACTGATACAAACGCCGTAAGCAGTATCATGATAACTGAAATACCGTCAACGCCAATATGAAAGCTGATATTGAGTGATTGAAATAATGTATAGCGCTGCTCAAATAACATTTGCGCGGTATTATAATCCGCCCTTTCCTGCTCAAAAGAAAAAAGCAATACAAATGCCAACACCAATTGTGCTAAAGAACCCACCAGTGATATCCACTTTACCTGTTGCTTATTGCGGCAAAGCAATACGGCTATGGCAGTTAGTAATGGGGCTAATATGAGTAATAAAAGGTTCATTAATTTTTATTTATCAAAATATCCGGTTTCCAAACATAAATAAACACCACTGCCAGCACTATAACGCCTGCTAAAAAATAAAGGGCATATTGTTGCACCTTACCCGACTGAATTTTTTTGATACCACCGGAAACAGATTGCGTAGTGGTACCAGTTAAATTGATTATACCATCCACCACATTCTTGTCAATCCAGGCAGCCGGCTTACCTATAAGGTTGAACAATATTTTCTTTGTAATAAATAAATAGACTTCATCAATATAAAACTTATGGTATGCAGCTTTATATAAGCCACCAAGCGATGTGGCCAGCTTAGCGGGCTTATCGTTTTGTGTTTTATACAACCACATAGCAGTAAAAATCCCCGTTAAGCCCAATGCAACGGGCGTTATAGAAAACAGCGGGTTAAATGTTGATTCCAGCTGGTTGCCATCCGAACTTACAAAATGCCCAAACGGTATAAAACCTGCCGCTGCGGCACCTATACCTAATAAAACAAGTGGCAGCATCATAACAAAACCACCCTCGCCATGATGTTCCCCGTGCGCCTCATACGGTTTGCTCCAAAAAATATTGAAGTATAAGCGGAACATATAAAAAGCGGTAAGGCCGGATGTAATTAAGGCAATTACATATATCGCCATATTGTTTTGATAAGCTGCAAGCAAAATTTCTTCTTTACTAAAGAAGCCAGCAAACGGTGGCACACCTGCAATTGCCAGGCAGGCTACAAGAAAAGTAATATGTGTAAAGGGCATGCTTTTTCTAAGGCCGCCCATATCTTTCATTTCGTTGCTGTGCACATAATGTATAACGGCGCCTGCACCAAGAAACAGCAACGCTTTAAACATGGCATGCGTAAACAGGTGAAACATGGAGGCTGTGTAACCCAGTCCGGATTCGCCACCGTATTTTGACACACCAAGGGCAAACATCATATAACCAATTTGCGACATGGTTGAATATGCCAGCACCCGTTTTATGTCTGTTTGTGTGCAGGCAATAATTGCAGCGATTACGGCGGAAACAGCGCCTACCCAACCCACTATCTCCAGCACATGTGGTGTGGCGATTGCAAATACCGGGAACAACCGCGCAACGAGGTAAACGCCTGCTACCACCATGGTTGCCGCATGTATTAAAGCAGAGACAGGTGTAGGGCCCTCCATTGCATCAGGCAGCCATATATGCAGCGGGAACATGGCGCTTTTACCGGCGCCGCCGACAAAAACCAATGCGGCTCCCCACGTTATAGCAGATACGCCCATAAATGAATAGCCAATAGCCGTTTTAAATTCAGCAGAACCGGGAACGGTTAAGCGCTGGATTAGCGTAGTAATATCAAGTGTACCTGAGCAAAAAGATAATATAAGTATGCCAATTAAAAACCCAAGGTCTGCGAAACGGGTAACGATGAAAGCTTTCTTACAAGCCGCTACAGCACTTGGCCGGTCGTAATAATAACCAATAAGCAGGAAGGATGATACACCTACAAGCTCCCAAAAAATATACACCTGGAAAATGTTTGAAGACAACACTAACCCAAGCATGGAAAAAGTGAACAACCCCAGGAAAGAATAATAAACCGGGAACCGCTCCTCTCCTTTCATATAACCAAGGCTGTAAATATGTACCATCAGCGAAACAAAAGTTACCACCACCAGCATCATCACCGAGATAGGGTCAATTATTATTCCCATGTCAATTGACAACCCTTTAGAAAACTCAAGCCATGTTAATTGCAGTGGAATAAATTTTTGATAAACCCCATCAACCTTGCCAAACACAAAGAAATATTCGTAAGCAACATAAACTGCGATAATCGCGGAAGCCAGTAAAAGTAAAGTGGCGATGAAGCCAGAACTTGCTTTAAAAACTTTTCTGCCGAACAGGCCAAACAATAAAAACCCGGCAAGCGGCAATAAAGGAATAAGTGCTATGATGATTGCGTTGGGCATATTGCTAATACTTTAAGTCTTCGTCATTTACTACGTCAATGGAATGATGGCTTCGGTATAGATTGATAATAATGGCTATAGCCACTGCTGCCTCCGCCGCAGCAATAGCAACGATAAATACCACAAAGAACAAACCGTCCATTTTACCGGGCCACAGGTATTTATTGAATGCGATAAAGTTCAGGTTCACGCTGTTTAGTATCAACTCTATACTCATCAGCATCGTGATAAGGTTTCTGCGCGTAAAAAAACCGTACACCCCTATAAAGAAAAGCGCGGCGCTGATAAATAATATATGGTACAGCCCTGGTTCAATCATTGTGCTTCGGGTTTACTTCTTAATGCAATTACAATACATCCTATCAGTGCGGCTAATAACAGCATCGAAATGATCTCAAAAGGCAGAGCATAGCCACCGTCACCTACGCTCATCATGTTTTTGCCTATATTAAAAACCGTTACAGGCTGCGGCGCTTCGCCAGAACCAGCAAACTCATGCTGGTAAACCTGCACCATGGTTAATGCAAATGCGCAGAAAGCTGCCAATGCCGAGAATACTTTTCGCCCTAATTGTTGTTTAGGTAACTTCTCCCCTGCCTGCTGTGTAAGGAATATGGAGAATATAATAAGTACAACAATGCCACCAACATACACTACTATTTGTACGGCCGCAATAAACTGGTACTGCAACCAGAAATAAATACCCGCGATACCTATTAATGAAAACAACAGATAGATGGCCGCACGGAATATCTGCCGCGTTGATACCGACAATAACCCGCAGGCGAGTGTTTGTATTGCAAGCAAATAAAATATTATGGTTGATCCGCTTATCATTCTACGCCTTCCATTATTTTAGAGCCGGGGTTATTTAAAATTTTGGTAAGCTTGTTCCTGTCAAAAACGCTGTGTTCAAAGGTTTGCGCCATCTTTATCGCGTCCGACGGGCAGGACTCGATGCACAGGTTGCACATAGTACATAACTCAAGATGGTACACCAGTTTATCAATTGCCTTCTTCTTTTTCCCCTCAGGCGTAATATCAAACTTGGTTATTACTTTAATAGTGCCGTTAGGGCAGGCCAGTTCGCAGGCAGTACAGCCGGTACAGCGGTGTTCGTTATTTTCATCATGCGGCATTACCACCTCGCCTTTAAACCGCTCGGGCAACACCAATGTTTCCCGGTTATCGGGGTACTGTTGTGTGATGATCTCCTTATGATGCGTAAAATAATACATCGTACGTCTCATCCCTGTTGCCAGCGACCTCACAGCACCCCAAACGTCTTTTATGTATTTTGTTATAAACATTGTACTGGTTTTGCTTTACAAATTACTATGTGCGCTAGCCTTATGCAAGAATAAAATAATGTCACCCCTTCGGGGTTTTTCAATAGTTAAATTTGCTTGCTACAATGATGTCATCCCTTCGGGATTCTAAAAGCCTGAAAGGCTGACATAATTGTAGAAGTCCTATTACACTAACAGCCCCAAACCCCAAAGGGGTGACATTATTAATTTTTCATGGTTTACCATGTTTGTCACCCTCCTCAAAAATGCCATCCCAATATTGCCATTGCCGTTGTTAACAATAAATTCACCATACTTATTGGCAATAAATATTTCCATTCCAGGTTCAGCAACTGGTCGATCCTTAGTCTTGGGAACGTCCACCTGAACCACATGATCACGAATATCAGGAAGAACGTTTTTCCAAAAAACCAGATGCTGGAAGGAATAAAATCCATCACATGATTAAAGCCCTGCCAGTTGCCAATATGAAAAGGCATCCAGCCACCGAGGAATAACGTTGCACCTATTGCACATACAATAAACACGTTTACATATTCGGCAAGAAAAAACAATGCGAACTTCATTCCTGAATATTCTGTATGAAAACCCGCCGTTAATTCTGATTCTGCTTCAGCCAAGTCAAAAGGCGCGCGGTTTGTTTCCGCAGTAACAGCAATAATAAAAGTTACAAACGCAATCACCACTGGTATGTGCCCTTTGAATATCCACCATCCATCAGCCTGCGATTGTATAATGTCGGAAATTTGCAAACTACCTGTAAGCACCACGATGGATAAAACTGAAAGCCCTGCAGACAACTCGTAGCTTACTATTTGCGCCCCGCTGCGCATAGCACCCATCAGCGAGTATTTATTATTGCTTGACCAGCCAGCCATTAAAATACTAATTACCATCAGTGATGAAACCGCCGAAACATACAGCACACCAATGTTAAGGTCCCACAATTGAAAATCTTTGGCAAAAGCTATTGGGGCCATCAGCAGCATAGCCACTATCATCGCAATAAAAGGCGCGAGATTAAATAATAACTTATCAGCGCCATTCGGCGTTAAGCCTTCTTTTACTAAAAGTTTTAAAGTATCGGCTAATGATTGAAACATGCCTTTTGGCCCTACCCTGTTTGGGCCAAGACGTATCTGCATCCAGGCAGATACCTTTCTTTCCATCAACACCAATATCAATCCCAATGTGGCAAACAAACCTATTACCGCAACACCGGCAATTACCATTTCGATAGTAAGCGTAAGTGTTGGATTGAAGGTTTTACTTAACCATTCATCAATGCTGGCTGCTATTTGGCTAAAACTCCACATTATGTTTATTTATCTGTCTATATCAGGTATTACCAGGTCAAGCGTGCCCATCATTGCTACAAGGTCCCCAAGCTTACTGCCGCGGGCGATATGGTCCAGCACGGAAAGGTTTGAAAATCCCGGCGACCGGAACTTTATCCTGTACGGCGTTGTGCCGCCCTCGCTTACTATATACACTCCCAACTCGCCCCTTGCTGTTTCAACCCTTTGATAAAATTCTCCTTTGGGCAATTTCAATACGGCTTTGGTTTTTGCCTGGAAATCACCTTCCGGAATATTATCTATCAGCTGTTCTATTATCCTTACAGATTGCTGCATTTCTCTAATCCTTACCATGTAGCGCGCAAGTGAATCACCGCCTGTTTCCAGTATCTCGTCAAACTCTACCTTATTATATACATCATAAGGATAGTATTTTCTTATATCGCAGCTTACACCACTGCCTCTTGCAGTTGGCCCGGTACAACCGTAGGAAATAGCATCTTCGGGTGACAGGTAACCAACGTTCTTCATCCTGTTCTGAAAAATAATATTATCAGTAAGCAGTTGTGCGTACTCATGTATCTTAAGCCTGTATAGCTGTATAAAGCTTTTAACCCTGGCCTGGAAGTTGGGGTGAATATCCTGCATCACGCCACCAGGCACCATATAGTTCATCGTCAACCTTGCGCCGCAGGTTTCTTCCATTATATCATTGATGGTTTCCCTTTCCCTAAAGGCGTGGAAGAAAGGCGTAAATGCCCCAATATCCATCGCCATCGCACCCCACCATAATTCGTGCGAAGCAATTCTTGTAAGCTCATCCATCAGCACCCTTATCACCTGCGCCCTTTGCGGTATCTCTACCTGCAAACCTTTTTCTACACATAATGCGCACCCGTGGTTATTAATATGCGCCGACAAATAATCCATCCGGCTTGTTACATAAATAAACTGCCTGTATGTAAGGCTTTCGCACATCTTTTCAATAGAGCGGTGTATAAATCCTAAATGAGGCTCAACTTTCTTAATCGTTTCACCGTTAAGTGTAATCACAAGGTGCAAAACACCATGTGTTGCAGGGTGTTGCGGCCCTACATTTATTATTAAATCACCTTCGGTGGTTGTGCCTACTTCTTCAAACATATCAAAGCCTTATCATGTTAATTGGGTCTTCAAAATCTTTTCGTAACGGATTTTTCCCTTCCCATCCATCCGGCAGTATTAACAACCGCAGGTCGGGGTGATTGAAAAAATTTACGCCAAACATTTCATATACTTCTCGCTCCAAAAAATCCGCTGTTCTCCAAATATTCGAAACCGTTTCAATGCCGGGATTATTCCTGTCAAGCTTAGCTTTTATTACAATGTTATGCCGGTATTGGGTGGATGACAAATGATACACCATGGTAAGATGTGTCTTCCAGTCTATGCATGTAAGGCAAAAAAGATAGTTAAATGAAAGGCCCGGTTGGTGGCGAAGCTGCCCGGCTAATGCCGGCCAGTCGGTTGGCCCAACATTAATGTTAAGCCATTCACCGCCCTCTTCAAAAGTAGCGGCAGCAAGCAGTTCGGTTATGTTGGCTTTCAATTCGTCGTTCAGCATAATTAATCTTTACCTGTCTTTATCTGCTCCCTGGTTAACCCGCTTTTTATTTTTTCCTGCAGGGTTATCAGTGCATGCAGCAACGCTTCAGGCCGCGGCGGGCAGCCTGCTATATAAACATCCACCGGTATTATATGGTCAGCACCTTTTATAACGGAATAGGTATTGTAAAAGAACGGGCCGCCGCTTATAGCGCAGGCACCCATGGCAATTACATACTTGGGGTCGGCCATCTGGTCGTACAGCCGTTTTAACACCGGCGCCATTTTATTTACAATGGTACCTGCAATAATTATTACGTCAGCCTGGCGGGGCGTAGCCCTCGCCACCTCGAAACCGAATCTTGAAAAATCGTATTTAGCAGAAGCAACAGCCATCATCTCGATACCACAGCAACTGGTGGCAAATGTGAGCGGCCATAACGAGTTTGACCTTGCCCAGTTGATAATGTCATCCAGTTTACTAAGCACAACACCGCCACCCGGTGTTTCGTGTATTTGTCCGGGAAACTCTTTAGCAATATTTTTTTCTTCCAGCATTGTCAGCTTATATGATCAGAGCCATTTTAAAGCTCCTTTCTTGTGAGCATATAGGAACCCCATAAAAAGGATAAAAAAGAAAATAACTATTTCGGCAAATGCAATCCATCCCGCGCTTTTTGCAACAACAGCCCATGGATAAAGGAAAACCAGCTCTACATCAAATATCAGGAAAATAAGGGCAAACAGGTAGTAGCCCACATTTAGCTGAACCCAGGTTTTACCCCTCGTGGGTATACCACACTCATAAGGCTCCCCCTTTTGTTTATTGGTGGTGGCCTTTAACACAAATTTTGAAATAAGTATAGCAATTCCAGAGAAAGCTATGGCGGCAATGATTAGAACAATAAGCGATGAAGCACCCATGCGCAGATTGATTTGTACAAATATAGGGAAATACGATAAAAGCAAGCCATGACAAAAATCAACATCCAACATGCTGAATATCATGTGCAAAACCGGCGAGGCAGTACCTACAAACCAAGCGGTGTGACATGTACACGTTACGGCTTTTATGGAACTTTGTTATATAAAGTTACTTTAATGGATGTAAAGGGCCGCAGATGAAGGCAGAATTTGCGGAAAAATAAAATACAGCCCCGGCCCACGAAAAGCATAAAGTTCAGGTTTCTTACTTTTCGCAGGGTTTAACCGCGGGATATTTGTGCAGTTAGCCGATAATGTGTGGAGAAGGAAAACCGGGCAATATCCCGGCATACAGAAGAACGGATTTTCTGATATACGCGGATGCTGTTGACAAAGCGTTCGCGTCATCATAATTTTTACTTGTAGCCAAAAGAAACCGACCGATTATGCTCCTTTTTCAATAATTTCTTGTCCACAAAATACTGCATCCATTCCTTTGCCCTGTCATCTGAACTGCATCCCCACATTCCGTTGGAATTACAAAGCTTATGCGGATAACCGAGGGTTGTATTATATTTTATTTCCAGCAGTTTTATTAACGGGTAAGCCTCATTGTCCTTTTTCCCACCGCCACCGCCCACAAACGCTGTTACAATATCATACTTAAGCAATTCATATATTTTGTCATAGTCCAGGCTGGCATCATTGCTTTTGTAGTCAATGCCAGCCTTGTCTAAATAGTACTCATACAAGCCGTACTCTGATAATTTATTGTAACTTTTCAGGAAGCTATTTCGGGAGGAAATGCTGTCAAAGTTATCCAGCATAAAAAACCCGAAATCCCGTTCCATAAACGAATACTTCTTCCAGCCTGTTGAGAATTTAATGTCCTCAATCGCTTTTAACGCCACGCCAATTTGGGTATAATTTATTTTAGAAAGCAGCGCCACCAGTTGATCTTCAGTTTCTGAACTGTCTTTACCGCTTGCTATTATGGATGCTATTTCATGTTGTACGTCCGTGATATTGTAATCCCTGTTTCCGTCAAACTCTCTTTTCGCAATGTTTGGCCGTTCCAATTTTGTTATCGCTATTTTTTTTGCTTTTTCAATTTGCAATTTAATTGTGGGGTCGTTTGTTTGAAAGGAGTTTAATTTTTCAATGGTGACAACACTTGCGTTTTTAAATTTCGCCAAATAATTATTACAAATGCCAATAATGCCAAGCCGGTCAAATAAAATTGATTTCTCCAGGTATAGTTGTAGTTGCTTTTTGTCGCTTATTAAATTATCCCAATTTTTGGAATAAAAAATATCAAGTATGCGCCCTGCTGAATAAGTTAGCTGGTAACTTTGCTCGTTTATAAGCGCCCAATATTCAAAAGTCGTAATTTCGTTTAATGTTAACGAGTTTATTAGCCTGTTCTCCAGTTTGCGCCTTTCAGTAAAAGAGAGGCCTGAATCTAATTTTTCGATGTCATTTCGCAGTTCTAATGACCCTGCAAAATCTATATTTTCATTTTTGCAATACTCAGTCAAAACAACCATCTGTCTTAAAAACCTGTACGGGAAGATGGGCATTGCAAAATTATTATTAATACCAGCTTTTTCATATTCATCTGCAAGGCGGGTAACCTTTATAGGGTCGCAGGTGGTTAACTGTGTAAACGCATCCATGGCAATAGAATCATTCTCATTATTTAAAAGTTGAAACAGCCGTTCTTCGTTTCCGATTGATTTTGCTTTGTACGCCCCGTTGGTAAAAACGGATATTTGTCCGTCCCATTTATATTTTGCATAATTGGCAGCAAAGTAAACGAGCAGGTTTAGTGAAGCTTGCGGATAAAATTCTTTTTCAACATGCCAGGACAGTTCACCCTTTTCATTGTCAACAGCTATTTCTGTTCCGGTAAGCAATTGCAAAAGGTCAGTAAATTCATTTTGCTTAAAATAGCCGCGGTTAAACCTGTACCTCACTTTAAACAACGCTGAAGCAATAAGCAGTAAGGCCTTCGGATCTTTCACCCGGATTAGCGAATCTATCTTATCGCGCTTTACCCAATCCAGGCTTTTCAATTCGACTTCCATTTTCTTTAAGGTTAACTTTCTGTCGTTAGAAATCTCCCTAATGTCAAATTTCGTTGTCCTGTTTTCAAGCGGTGTAAGCAGGAATGCCTGTGCCAGGGTTGAGAAAAATATTTTGTCTTTATGCTGTGTTAAAAAGGCTGAGAATTGTTTCGCAGTGGTGTTGCCGGTTATTTTTATTTCTTCATCCGTAAAAAAACAATTTTCTTCCACAATTCTTTCTGCTATTTGGGATTGAGTTGGGTCAAATATATGGTAGCCTAAAAATTCTGTTACTTTTTTGGTGCTGTCAAAATAAGGCGCGATTTCAAACAAAGCGCTTTTATCGCCAAGCATTAACCGTGCTTCAAATTTGTTTAAGACACTGTCCTGTGCCAACACATCAAAACTAACAACCGAAAACAGAAGGATAAATATTAAATTGAGCGATATCTTCATAAAGCGGGCATAAGGTTAATAAAAATACGAAAGGAGCGTCAAATCTGCCGCAATTTATATAACGCATTTATTGCAGGGAAAGGTATTTAAATAACCGTAAATTGTAAACCATTAATTGGCCTACGCTTGTATATGCCTGATTTTGAAAACCTTTATCAAATACCACGCTGACATAACAGCGGCCAAATGTTTTAATGAGTGACCACTGATAAAATGTCCCAGGGAATAGATTTGCGAATCAAAATGCTCAAGCAGTTTAGCTATAGCATACCAAACAACTACCCAGGCTAACTCACGCAATCCTGCCCGGGCTTTGGGAAACGGAAATAAGACTAAAACCAATGGGATAAACAATACCGGGTAAAATTGTACAAGCCCGTATAACCGTAAGTCCCCCATTCCCCTCAGTTCAGTGAAATGCCAGTACAAAACGCTGCCTACACCTATAACTATCAGCGGCAGTAATAAGATAGCCCCCCACTTTACATTTATTGTTTCAGCAATAGTTGCCGCGAGAAAAGACATGAAAACAATCGTCATCGGAACCCTGTCATAAACCAACGTGTCATTATCAGGTGACAAATGATAATATGCGGAGCCAAAGCCAGTAAGTAAAACACCCGCAAATAATAAACCGTAGGTTGTTAATATGCTTTTAGCCGCGTTCGCCTTTGGGAGCAGCGCGAGCCCCGCAATACCTGCAACCAGGAAAGGAAGGTTACTGATAACATTTGCAAAATTTTTTATACCCAAAAGTTCACGAATATCGGCGAAATGGTGGTACTCCGGCGATTGTGGAATGGGTTTAAATGCAAACATCACAATTATGCATAATAGCGTGAATATGCCAAGTAAGGCCAGTTTTTGTTTTCTGTTCATTGCCCTGTATTATTAATCACAGTACTTCGCTCTAAAATTAGCGTTGATTGGGCAATTTTATGCTATTTCGTTTAGGAGTTTTTTAATGCATCCTCAAATGTTAGTTTAGCTACCGGGGTTGCTGGTGAAAGTCTATATAAATGAAAAAGCCCTGCGTTAGTACAACAAGCTCCGTAATACCCCAAACAGACATGAAACTGCTAAATAGTTTGCAGTTATTGATTTATCTTTATAACCACTATTGTTCTTGCTAACTAATATTAAACCGTTATGCATAAGCGCGGCTATTATATTGTTAATGGTATTACCTTTTACCGTTTAATAGCCGCCCCGTTACTTATATTCCTGATTATTTACAAAGAAGCCGGCATATTTAAATGGTTACTGCTGCTTAGTTTTTTTACAGATGCGGTGGATGGCTACCTGGCCCGCAGGTACGCACTGGTTAGCAAATTTGGCGCAAAGCTCGATTCAATTGCTGATGATGTAACAATTGCCGCAGCCATAGTTGGTGTAATTATACTTAAGCCTGAATTTTTGAGGCACGAAATCATTTTCATTATTATTCTGCTGGCCCTTTTCATCTTGCAAACCACGCTGGCTTTTTTACGCTATGGCAAAATCAGCGGCTTTCATACGTATGCAGCCAAAACAGCGGCAGTATTGCAAGGTGTATTTTTAATACTTCTTTTCTTTCTGCCTGACCCTTTGTACCTGTTATTTAAAATAACAGCCATTGTTACTATTATAGACCTGGTTGAGGAAACAATTCTGGTAATGCTGCTTCCTGCATGGGAAACGAATGTTAAGGGTTTATACTGGGTAATAAAAAAGAAGCAAAAACATTGACCTGCGTTGATTATTGATGCCCCAATTGGTACCGCTTTAGGCGTTTTATCAATTCTTCGCTTTGTTTATTTTTACGCTCAAGCTACCGGACTGGCAGGCCCGTTGTATAGTATTGCGGTATTATTTAACATGCACGCGATTATAATTGCGGCATAATCTTCATAGCTAAGCTGGTGGTTTATAAAGTTTGCAAAAAGCGTGCTGTAAGCGGGGTAATTTGCAAACGTCATGCCGGGTAAGCGGCAGACTGGCTTTGCAGCGTTTACATTTGTGTGCATGTTATAGAAGATGCTGTTGTATTTGGCGCAGGCAGGCTAACAAATGCCACTGGTAATGTTAACGGCTTCTCCTGCATGTAATTACATTCGGCACAGCTTTGCGGCAGGTCGGTAAGCTGCGCATCAGTCAAATTTGTTACCCTTCCAGGTGAGAAATGTTTTTGCAGCATCTTTTTTGCGGGATTAAAATTATTTAACAGCCCGTAAAAGCATTTTCCCGGTTAATTGTTCCCCAGGGCGCAGAACATATAAAGCCCGGCTGGTATGCGCTTCTGACTTTGCAGTGCCTGCAGGCGCTTTTAACAAATAAGTTAAACAATGACAAAAGATTACCGTTTGCAACATTGTTTCGATTTTTTTGTGTTAAGTTTACCGCTAATAATACAATTTTTTGCCAAGGCATCCCTATATAACGAGATCTATTGCCGGCTTGTTGCTGGTTATTTTTTCATTCGGTATAACGCCAAAACAGATTCTGCACGATGTTTTTGCAGGGCATACTGATAAAAGGGCGGTGAAATCAGGGAGTGCATCCCGCCAGTTGTCCGATTGCGGATATAATTGCCATTGCAATAACCTTGTGGCCGAATCTGTTTTTGTAAATGCCCATGCCGTATTTAACTTTCCTGCATTCACCTCTTTTGCATCTTACGTTTGTAAAAATATTTCTTTCTCGTCCATTGCAGTAGTTTATTCTTCACTGCGCGGGCCGCCTGCAACTGTTTAATATACATAATGCAGTCTTTCTGCCGGTAACCTCTTTCTCAAAAAAAAGTACATTATTACTGTGAACATAACATTTACGTATAAAAAAATAATTCCCGCTATCGCGCTGTTGTCTGCAATCTTTTTCAGCAATAAGACCATTGCCCAAAAAGACAGCACCGCTGTTGCAGACTCCATCCTGCAAAAACAGATAGAGCAGCAATTAGCGGCACCATCTAACGAGCCGCCCGCCCAGCCGGCGGCGCAGGTAACCCGCTCGGGCATTTCCGCTAATCCCGATATGGGCGTTGTGGCTGATTTCCGGTCGTCGTATATCAGCAAGGGCAAAAAGAATTTTGATGCTTATCTTGACGAAACAGAACTGTCTTTTCAATCTGTTGTTGACCCATACATAAGGGCTGATTTTTTTGTATCATTTGGCAGGGACCCTGTTACTGGTAAGTACGGGGCATCGGTTGAAGAAGGTTATTTAACCACATTATCACTCCCCGCAAAACTGCAATTGAAAGTGGGTAAGTTTAGGGAGGCTGTGGGCAAAATAAACCCTACCCATCCCCATGCATTGCCTTTTATTGATTTACCTAATGCTTATGTAAATTATTTTGGGGAGGATGAAGGGTTGAATGACGAAGGCGCTTCGCTTAGCTGGCTGATGCCTGCAAAAAAGTTTTACCAGGAACTTATTTTTCAAACAACATCGGGCGCAAATGAATCACCTACTTTTTACCGCGGCGATAATAACCGCTTTATTTATCTTGCCCATCTCAAAAATGTTTTCACCATGTCGGAGAATGCCACACTTGAGCTTGGGTTAACGGGCATTACAGGCCCCAATGATTCTTCAAGAAATACCAACATTGCAGCGGCCGACCTTACATATAAATGGAAACCTGTTCAGTTTAATACTTATAAATCCGTGACCTGGCAGAGTGAATTTTTCTTTGCGAATGCAAACTACAGCAGCAATACATCATCCAATTCTTTTGGGCTTTATTCATTTTTGGAAAACCAGGTAAGCAAACGCTGGTTTCTTACAGCAAGGTATGACTACGCTCAAAAACCATACGACAGAAGCATTGTGGAACAGGCAGTTTCATTAACGGCCGGGTGGCTGGCAACAGAGTTTCAAAAAATTGAGTTTGAAGATAAGCAGACCTTTGTTAATGTTCAGAACGATTACAACCAGTTTTGGCTGCGCTGGATATTTGTTATAGGCGCGCACGGCGCGCATCAATATTAAAATATATGGGTAATAAAATTAAGTATAAACAACAGATCATGAAAAGAGTCATTTCAATTTTCGCATTACTGGTGATTATTATTTCAAGTGCACACGCAGCAGTTATAAGAGTAGTTACTACCACAATGGACATGAAGAGCATTACAGAAATGATTGGCGGTAATAAAGTTTCCGTACTGTCAATAGCCACCGGGTATCAAAACCCGCATTTTGTTGACCCCAAGCCAAGTTATATCATCAGCCTGTCCAACGCCGATGTTTTTGTAACAGTAGGGCTCGACCTTGAAACGGGATGGTCGCCGCAGTTATTGGCAAGTTCAAGAAATTCAAAAATACAAAAAGGCTCACCGGGGTACGTAGATGCATCAGAAGGCGTAGGTTTATTGCAGGTTCCTTCTTCTCTTAACAGGGGCGAAGGCGATATACATATTTATGGAAACCCGCACTACTGGCTTGACCCGCTGAACGGCAAAGTTATTGCCCGCAATATAGCCAACGGCCTGGAAAGAGTTGACCCGGCCAACAAGGCTTTTTATGAAGCGAACCTTAGTGCATTTAATACCAACGTCGACACAAAATTAAAAGGCTGGGCAGCTAAGATGGCTCCATATAGAGGAACTAAGATCATTGCCTACCACAACGAGTGGGTTTATTTTGAAACAAGGTTTGGCTTGCAAATAGTTGACTTTATGGAACCCAAACCCGGTATTCCGCCATCGCCGTCGCAGTTGGTGAAGGTAATTAGAGAGGTACAGGCTGATAAAATAAAAGTTATTGTTTCGTCGCCTTATTTCACCACTTCTTCATCTGATGTTGTTGCAAAGCAAACAGGGGTAAAGGTATTAACACTGGCCACTTCCGCGGGCGCTTTCCCAACTATTAAAAGCTATTTTGATGTGTTTGACTACGATATTGACCAGTTAATTGCAGCACTTAAATAACAATACCCTTCTTTCATTACATTTGAATTTAAAACCGTTTCTTATGTTCGAGATGTTTCAACTGCCTTTTATGGTACAGGCTTTTACAGCAGCCATTGTAACGGGCATCCTTTTATCGTTTATGGGCGTTCATGTAGTAGGCAGGGGAATTGTTTTTGTTGACCTTGCGCTTGGGCAAATATCTTCACTCGGTGTTGCTTTTGCGGCTTTTATCGGCACAGGGGTTACCTCCATCCCATTAATATTCACTTTAGCGGGCGCACTGCTGATGTCGTTTATAAATATCAGGGATAAGCGGTTGAAGCAGGAAGCCATTATTGGTATATTATATGCTTTTGCATCGGCACTAACTGTGCTAATGATATCAAAAACCGCGCATGGAGATTCAGACATACAGGAAGTGCTTTTTGGAAATATCTTATCTGTTAGCTGGCAGCAAATAGCATCACTCGGCATTGTTTTTGGCGCTATCCTGCTGGTTCAACTGGTTTTTTTCAGGAAGTTTTTTGCTTTAACCGAATCATTTGAAAACGGCGTAAACCACCTGATAGGCATATTTAATATCTGGAACTTTTTATTTTATATTTCCATTGGCCTTGCCATCGTTTTTGCCGTTAAAATAAATGGGGTTATCCCTGTTTTTTCCTACCTCATCATACCAGCGGTATCCGCCATTATGCTTGCAAAAAAGAAGGCGGCTGTATTAATAATAGCCATCATCATCAGCATACTGGGCGGCTTTTTTGGATTGAACTTTTCTTTTCACTACGACTTTCCTGCAGGCTCATCTATTGTAGCTGTTTTGGGTGGTATTTTTCTGCTGGCATCCATTTACAGGATAATCGTTGGGGTGATTAATAAAAAGCAGGTTGCTTAAAATTATAAAGTCATTTTTAGACCCGATAATATCGAAACTTCCTAAAGTCCATAAAAAAAACCGTTGACAATCAACGGTTTTTTTATTAAATCTGTCGGGACGACTGGATTCGAACCAGCGGCCTCTTGCACCCCATGCAAACGCGCTACCGGGCTGCGCTACGTCCCGAACAAGTACCAAAATGTTTATCATTTCGG
>FTJK01000253.1_pt2 | contig 16815 bp, 17 predicted proteins | sample 1658811 | NCBI WGS metagenome assembly FTJK01 (sample SAMEA3914857, study PRJEB12502) | metagenome | biome: forest; material: soil | place: USA | collected 2011-06-22 | depth 0.1 m
TGCGGTTTTTTAAAAAATATAAATAATACGTTCCACGTGAAACATCTGTTTATTTTAATTCTATCCTATATCTCAGTTACGGCATACTCCCAATCCAATGGAGTAACATTAGAAGAGCGGGCTATCCCTAAACCAAGAATAACCGATACATTGGTTAGTAATTGGGATAATGAACAGGAAACGCTGGGTAAACTTAATCCCCAAGGCAAGGATTTTTTATACTGGACAAACTATAGCAGGGTTAACCCACGCCGGTTTTGGGATAGTGTTGTAGTACCTATCCTCTTGGTATTTCCCTCCCTTAAAAGCAGCTATAGCGAATCACTGCAAAAGGATCTTTACGCCAGCCCGGCCTTACCACTCTTTAAACTTAACAGGAATCTCATGTTTACAGCCCAGTCCCATGCGACCGATATTGGCCTAAAAAAGGGCAAACCGGGCCATATTTCAACCAATGGGAGAACGTTTGTTGACCGGATAAAGGCGGTAGGCATCAGAAATTGTGGAGGAGAGAATGTATCCCTTGGCGATGTTGACCCCATTCTATCCCTTGTGTTACTATATATTGACAATGGCATTCCAACACTTGGCCATAGAAAGGCCCTTTTAAACGCAGATTATGTTGAAACCGGTGTGGGTGTTTCGCCTTACGGAGACACAGACAGCACCTTTATAGTCGAAGATTTTTCCTGTGCACAGTAGTTATGTTCCACGTGGAACTAATAAAACTCCCTCTTTTTGGAAAGGCTTTATCTTTGCATCCAATACTAAAAGATGTTTCCAGATTACGATGTTATAGTTGTTGGTGCCGGTCACGCCGGTTGTGAGGCAGCTGCCGCGGCTGCAAATATGGGCAGCAAGGTTTTATTGGTAACAATGAACATGCAAACCATTGCCCAAATGAGCTGCAACCCAGCCATGGGTGGCATAGCTAAAGGGCAAATAGTTCGCGAGATAGATGCACTTGGCGGGTACAGCGGCATTGTTACCGATAAAAGCATGATACAATTCAGGATGCTGAACAAGAGCAAGGGGCCCGCCATGTGGAGTCCACGGGCCCAAAACGACCGGATGCTTTTCGCGAGTACCTGGAGGGAGATGCTTGAGCAAACACCAAATGTTGATTTTTACCAGGATATGGTTCGGTCAATTATTATAAAAGATAACAGAGCCTGCGGGGCGGTTACTGGTTTAGGGCATTCAATATATTCAAAAGCTGTAGTGGTTACCAGCGGTACATTTTTAAACGGCATCATTCATATTGGTGAAAAACAATTTGGCGGCGGTAGGGTGGCAGAAAAAGCGGCTACTGGTATTACCGAACAGTTAGTTGAGTTGGGATTTGAGAGCGATCGCCTTAAAACTGGCACCCCGCCAAGGGTTGATGGCCGCAGCCTGGATTATAGTAAAATGGATGAACAAAAAGGGGATGAGGACATTACAGGTTTCTCCTTTACAGATGTACAAAAGATTGATTACCAACAGCAACGCAGTTGTTTTATTACGTACACCTCCCAGGAAGTACACGATACTTTAAAGACTGGCTTTGACCGCAGCCCAATGTTTGCCGGGCGCATAGAAGGAGTGGGGCCGCGCTACTGCCCAAGCATAGAAGATAAAATAAACCGCTTTGCCGACCGGGACAGGCACCAGCTATTTGTAGAGCCAGAAGGTTTTAATACTGTTGAAATTTATGTAAATGGCTTTTCAACTTCCTTGCCTGAAGATGTACAATATAAAGCCCTGCAAAAAGTACCTGGTTTTGAAAACGTCCGTTTCTTTCGCCCCGGGTATGCAATTGAGTATGATTATTTTCCACCTACACAATTAACCCACTCTCTTGAAACAAAGCTGGTAAGCAATCTATTTTTTGCGGGCCAGGTAAATGGTACTACGGGTTATGAAGAAGCCGCCTGCCAGGGAATTATGGCGGGCATTAACGCGCACCTTAAAACAATAGAGGCGGTGCCGTTTCTGCTAAAAAGAAGCGAAGCCTATATCGGCGTGTTGATAGACGACCTAATAAGCAAGGGCACCGAAGAGCCTTACCGCATGTTTACCAGCCGCGCAGAATATCGCACTTTACTCAGGCAGGATAATGCAGATATCCGGCTAACTGAACTTAGTTACAGGATAGGATTTGCTACCCAGGCAAGAATGGAAAAGGTGATTGCCAAGAAAGAAGGTGTAAAGGAAATAAAAGATAAACTCACCCATTTGTCATTTACGCCGGAAGAAATAAATCCTTTCCTTGAAAATATTCAATCTGCCACTATCTCCGAAAAACAAAAAATTTCTAAAATATTATTACGCCCGGACGTTGATTTAATTTCATTGATGAATGCCTTGCCAGCGCTCCGTGATCAATTAAAACAATATAACAGGGAAACACTGGAGCAAGCAGAGATACAGGTTAAATATGAAAGGTATATAGAGAAGGAACAGGAAATGGTAGGCCGCCTGTCGTCGATGGAAGAAAGGCTGATACCTGATAATTTTAACTACGACAATATTTCCTCCCTAAGCAACGAGGCCTTGCAAAAATTTAAACGCATTAAGCCGCGCACGCTTGGCCAGGCAGGAAGGATCAGCGGCGTAAATCCAAGCGATGTACAGATATTATTAGTGTACATGGGCAGGTAATAACACCATATCTAAAAATAGGGTTAAATAAACAGCGGGCTGTTTTTAAATGCGGTTGAATAAGTAATATTACAACTTTGTATAAATAATTAAATACAGGTGTATAAATCACTTTTACTTATTTTTTCTGTTACCTACCTGGTTTTACTTAGCCAAGTAATTGATGCTCAATCATTTAAGATACAAGGAACTGTTACCGACTTCTTTACTAAACACCCGCTTGATGCCGTAACTGTTCAAACAACAGCCGGCAGGGCCGCAATATCTGACTCGCTGGGAAAGTATTCCATTGTTGCATCCGATAAAGATTCTATATGGTTTAGCTATCTCACAAAAAACACGCAGAAATACCCGGTTGACACCATAACCAACCTTAACAACTTTGAAGTAGCCTTATATGTAGATGTAGCCTGGTTACCAAATGTAAGGGTACAAAACAGGAGCTATAAAACCGACTCTGTCCAAAACAGGGAGGATTATGCCAAGATATTTAATTTTAGAAAACCTGGTATTCGTTTAAGCTCATCACAATCGCAGTCCTATGTACCGGGTGGCGTTACGGTAGGCCTGGACCTGGACGAACTGATAAATATGTTCCGCTTCAGGCGCACGAGGCAAATATTAGCTTTTCAGCGCAGGTTGCTGCAGCAGGAACAGGATAAATATATTGATCACCGTTTCACCAAGCACCTTGTTACGCAGCTTACCGGCTTAAAAACTCCATCCCTTGAAGCTTTTATGGTTTACGCCCGCCCAACTTACGATTTTCTCACTTATATGAACGATATCGAACTGGGCTATTACGTGGAACAATCTTTCAATATTTACAAAAGGCTTATCCAGAATAGAATTCAAAACAAACCCATTTCGCCACCCTTATCCAATTAATCCGGCAGCCTTACTAATATCCATCATTCTTTGCATAGGCTTTAGCGCCTTCAGCCTTAGTTCTTCGTCCATTGTAATTTCCGGGGCTTCGTATTCCATACACAGGTAAAGTTTTTCCAGCGTGTTCAACTTCATGTGCGGGCAATCGTTGCATGCGCAGGAATTATTGGGCGGCGCAGGTATAAAACACTTACCAGGCGCACCCTTCTGCATTTGATGCAAAATACCTGTTTCCGTAGCCACTATAAACTCCTTACCACTGTCCTGTATTGCGTACTTTAAAAGCTGTGTAGTGCTGCCAATAAAATCGGCCTGTTTCAAAACAACATCTTCACATTCAGGGTGTGCTATCAGTTTAGCCCCCGGGTGGCGCATTTTAAGCCTCGTTATCTTCTCCAAACTAAAAATCTCGTGTACCATACAGCTACCGTTCCATAACAGCATGTTGCGCCCCGTTTGCCTGTTCAGGTATGCACCCAAGTTTTTGTCCGGCGCAAAAATAATAGGCTTATCAGCCGGTACACTTTCTATGATCTTTTGAGCATTACTGCTAGTGCAGATAATATCGCTCAAAGCTTTTATCTCAGCGGTACAGTTTATATACGAAATAACCACATGATCCGGGTGCTTTGCTTTAAACGCAGCAAACAAATCAGCCGGTGCGCTGTCTGCAAGCGAGCAGCCCGCCCTAAGATCCGGCAACAGCACCTTCTTGTTCGGGTTTAGTATCTTAGCCGTCTCCGCCATAAAATGCACGCCGGCAAAAACTATAATATCAGCATCTGTTTTCGCAGCCTGTTGTGCAAGCCCAAGGCTGTCGCCAATAAAATCGGCCACATCCTGTATATCCGGTTCCTGGTAGTAGTGCGCCAATACCACTGCATTTTTTTCTTTCTTCAATCTTTCAATTTCCTGGAAAAGGTCTAACTGCACATCAATGTCAACATCAAGAAAGCCATTTTCATCAATTTTTTGCCTGGCATTATTTATGTTCATAACTACTGTAGTATTCTTTAATAATATATTATTTATATAAACACTTATTACTATTACGGGTGTGGATATCGGGATAAGTTAGTTATCCACAAGCTGCAAAGTTAATTACCCTTAAGCTATCCACATAAACTAACAATTTGTGCAGGTTGCCTGTTGCAGCAGCAGCGGGCTTTTTAATGGGTTTTTAACATTTGTTGATTTCCTTATAACCGGTTATACCCATTTACCAATTCACACGTTACACACTGTTAACAGCAAGGATGCAAATTGTGCCGAGTTAGGCAAACAGTGCCCAAACATGGTAAAAACGAAGAATTTATTCTACTTTTTTGCAGATATTTTTGTGGAAAAACCCCGTTTTTCCACACGTTAGGCAATTGTTAACACCGGAAGTGTTGATTCATGTTTCACAATAATGTTTCATAAAAGCAGGCTGCAAATTTTACAAATCGCCCGAAAACATTAAAAAACCTTGAAATTGTTGCCCCGCAAGCATATAAAACGTTATCCACATTTGTTGAAACCGTATATTCCCCTATTTTTGCCATCCTCTTTTAAAAAACATTTATATAATAATATTATGTCTGTTATCCAAAGGATCCAGCAAAGGCAGAAATGGGTTTTCGGCGCGATTGCATTAGCCCTGATACTTTTTATTGTGCAGGATAAGTTTATGGGCAAGGGAAACCAATCCGGCCCGGGCACCACACTTGCCAAAGTTAACGGTGATGAAATTGAAAATGCGGATTTTAAAAGCCAGGAGGATCTGCTTAAGCAAACCAGCCAGCGGCAAATTGATCCTGACCAATTAAGCACGTACGTGTGGCAAATGATGGTTAGCAAAACCGTAATGGGGCAGGAATATAAAAAACTTGGCCTTATTTATACCGACAAAGAATATGGCGAGGATATAACAGGCAATGAGCCCCCGGATACATACCGCAACCAATTTACAAACCAGCAGACCGGGCAATACGATGCTACAGAAGTAACCAACGCAATAGCAAACCTGAAAAGGAGCCCGAACAGCCAGCAGGCTGTTATGTTTCAGAAAGTTATTGTGGAGCCCGGCCGTGAAGAAGGGTTGTCAAAAAAATACCAGGCCCTTGTAACAGGTGCCGTGTATGTACCAAAATGGATGGCTGATAAAACGGTAGCAGATAACAGCTCCATCGCCAACATTTCTTATGTTAGTGTGCCTTATACAAGCGTTGCCGATTCAACCATTAAGGTGAGCGATGACGATGTAAATGATTATGTAAAAAGGCATGCCAAGGAATTTGAACTGAAGGACGAGACCAGGCAGGTTGCTTATGTAACTTTTGATGCATACCCAAGCCGGCAGGATACCACTACAATTATAGGACAATTAGAGGCATTGAAAGGAGAATTTAATACTGCAACAGATATAAAAACCTTCCTGGAAGAAAAAGGGTCAGGCGTTAATTACTATGATGGTTTCCTTAGTAAAACCCAGATGCACCAGGTTATTAATGACACTCTTTTTAAAATGAAACCCGGCCAGATGTTTGGCCCTTATAAGGATGGAGGCAGCTATGCACTGGCAAAAATGATTGATGAAAAACAGATGCCGGATTCAGCAACGGTAAGGCATATATTGGTAGCTACACACCAGCAGGACCAGCAAACAGGCCAACTGCAGCGCTATCGGGACGATAGCACGGCAAGAAAAAGACTTGATAGCGCAGTTGCGGAAATAAAAGCCGGAAAGAATTTTGATTCCGTTTGTCTTAAATATTCTGATGACGGAACAAAGGCAACAGGCGGTGTATATAAATATTTTCCCACTGGCCAGATGATGGAGTCTTTTAATGATTTTGCCTTCGGCGGAAAAACCGGCGATAAAAAAGTGGTGCAAACCCCTTATGGATTTCATTATGTTGAGATACTTGGGCAAAAAGGATCTGATCCAGCATATAAAATTGCATACTTCTCCAAACCAGTAATAGTTAGCCAGGAAACAGATGATTCAGCAAAAAATGCCGCATCACAATTTGCAGGCACGGCACATAACCTGAAAGATTTTTATGCTAACGCTGCTAAAGCAGGCAAAACGCCTTTTAGCATACCCGGCATAAAAGAAAATGATAATAATGTAGGTGGTGGTCCCAATGGGCAGGGCGGCCTTGGCAAGAGCAGGCAATTCGTACGCTGGATTTACCAGGCAGATTTAGGGGATATTTCCGATGCACAGCGTTTTGAGCAGAAATATGTGGTGGCTATAGTAACAGCCGTTAACAAACCAGGTTTGCCCAGCGCCGAAACAACCAGGCCAATTGTTGAGCCAAAAATAAGGAACGAGAAAAAAGCCAAAATACTTATTGATACCAAAATAAAAGGTACAACGCTGGAGGCTATTGCACAAAGCAGCGGAACTGCTGTGCAACAGGCAGACAGCCTTAGTTTCCAGTTCCGGTCACAAATTGGCCGCAGCGTGATCGCGCAGGAACCAATGGTACTGGGTGCTGCATTTAATAAAACTATACAGGGCAAAGTAAGTGCGCCAATAGCGGGTGAAGCAGGTGTATATGTTATTAAGGGGAATGGTATTGCCGGGGTAGCGCCTGCACTGGGCGGCGCTCAACAGCAGCGTACTATGGCAGAACTAAACCTTAAACGCGGGCAGCAGTCGGCTATGCAGGCTTTGGTTAAAGCAGCAACCATAAAAGATTACCGTTCTAAGTTCTTCTAAACATGGTGTCTAAAATATTACAACGCCATTACGCCGCAGGCGTGATGGCTTTGTTGTTTTTGGGAATTTGTTGCCGTACCCGTGCACAACGGAGGGCTGATTGTGTAGCTTTGCAAAGTAAAATAACAGGTATGGAGGAAATGATTGTAAATAAAGTGGCAGAAAGTGGGCTGGTTACCATTGACCTGGAAGAATATTATCCCAAAGGAGAAATAAAAATATTTGACCTGAAAGACTATCTCTTTATGGGGTTGATACTAAAGGAAAAAGACTTCCGGGCTGCCCTGCAGGCTAAGGACTGGACAGAATATAACGGCGTGTATGCGGGCATAACATGCAGCGCAGATGCTATTATACCAGCCTGGGCCTACATGCTTGTTGCCAGTTATATACAGCCTGTTGCAAAAGAGGTTGTTTTTGGTGATAAGAAAACCCTGGTAAATACCATTTTTATAAAACGCATATCCAGTATAAATGGGGCGGATTTTGCTGATAAGAGAATAATAGTAAAAGGCTGCGGCGATGTGCAGGTACCCGAAACCGCCTATCTTGAAATTACCAATAAACTACGGCCTTATGTAAAAAGTATTATGTACGGTGAGGCCTGCAGCAACGTGCCGGTGTATAAGCGGAGGTGAGAAATATGGGTTGCGGGTTGTTGGTTAAATTGGTTTAAAAGTCTTAACTTTATATCAAGAAGGACAGTTATGAAAATTGAAGCAGTTGATATACAAAACAATGCGGCGGGGCAGGCGATACAAATACCCGATGAATTCAAAATAAATGATGATAAGGTTTATTTAAAAAAGATAGGTGACGTTCTTTACATAATTCCATTTCACAGCCCCTGGAAGAGTATGTATGATAGTCTCGAAAATTTCCCAGCTGATTTTATGGAAGAAAGAAATCAACCCAAAGAGCAACAGATAAGAGAATCTTTTGATTAATGCCGTACCTGCTTGACACAAACATTTGCATTTACCTTATTAAGAAAAAGCCCTTATCTGTTCTTAATAAATTTAGTTCTATTTCTCCTGAACAAGTAGCCATATCTGTAATAACACTTTCCGAACTCGAATATGGGGCAAGGAAAAGTGCATATATCGAACAAAGCCTATCTTCACTCCATCAATTCTTAATATCATTCAGTGTATTGAATTTTGATTATGAAGCATCAACAGAATATGGAATTATAAGGGCAGACTTGGAAATGAAAGGTATTCCAATTGGCCCCCTTGATATGTTAATTGCTGCACATGCAAAAAGCCTCAACTATACACTTGTTACTAATAATGTAAGAGAGTTTAGCAGGGTACAAGGGTTGCTGGTAGAAAACTGGGTATAATCTTATTCATACACCCTGTGTTCCTCAATTTCATAATGCTGTGCCCTTTCATCAAAATGCGATAATATCTCTTGGGCTTTTGCAGGCACGTAAGCTTTTTCATAATCATGGCCGGAAAAAGCTTTTATATCTTCAATACTGGTGAACTGCATAATGGTTATAAACTCCACTTCATTTTCAAGCGACCTTCTTAATAACTGGATGCTTTTGTAACCCGCTACTTTTTTCTGTTCAATGCCGGGAAATACTTCTGTTTTTAGCAAAGTTTCATACTTGTCAGCATTGTTGTGGCTTGTATAACCGTGCCATATTCTTGCAACCATATCTGTACTGTTAAACTGTTTTAATAATGATATCATTCTTGCCCAGTGTTTCGTGTATCTTTTTTGCGAAAGCAACAGCGTTATTACCATCACCATGAATACATATTGTTTGCGCATTTACATTAACCTGCCTGTTATCAATGGAAATGACCTGACTGCGCAATACCATATTAAGCACCTGTTGTATTGCCATATTTTCATCCTCAATTAATGCGCCAGCTTTGGTGCGGCCAACAAGGCTGCCATCAGCATTGTAACGCCTGTCAGCAAAAACTTCACTGGCTGTTGCCAGGCCAACTTTTTGGGCTTCGCTGATAAGGTAACTATTGTTTAAGCCATACAGCACCAGCGTTTCGTCAATATCTTTTACTGCTTTTGCAATAGCGGCAGACATCCCGGAATTATTTGCCGCAATGTTATACAACGCGCCGTGCGGTTTTACATGGTGCAACTTTGTATGGAATGAAGCGGCAATGTTTTGCACAATCATTACCTGTTTAAATACCAGGTTATACACTTCTTCATTTGTTAACTGTAGTTCCAGCCTGCCAAAATTTTCCCTGTCATCAAATCCGGGATGTGCCCCTATGGCAACATGATGCTGTAAAGCAAGCTTAATTGTTTGTTTGACAGTAGCCTCATCACCCGCGTGAAAGCCACACGCAATATTAACAGCGCTTACATAAGGCATGATAGCTGCATCATTGCCTATGCCCTCCCCCATATCGCAGTTTAAATCAATGGACAGCATGAGCGGATAAATATTCTTGCAAACGTAAGTTACAGGCTATCTTCAGTTGCAGCAAATATTGGTGTTGCTGTAATAAAATATTTTCTGCGGCGGTTATCCCAATTATACTAAAGGATAAATTTTCGCCCGGCTGCAATTGCGCAACCAGGTGCATATCCGCCGACGCTACATGCCCTATCCGAGGGTAACCGCCCGTTGTTTGATGATCTGCCATTAATATTAATACCTGCCCCGTTGGCAAAAGCTGGATGGTACCTTTTGTTACCGCAGACGAAACGAGGCTGTTAGTATTAGTTGTTTGCAGTGGTATGCCCAACAAACGGCAACCCATTCTGTTAAGATCGTTGGTAACAGAGAAAGTGGCGTTTACCAGCAGGTTCTTTGATGGTTCAGTAAGATAATTAAATTCGTTCCCGGTGCAGATGCGTATAACCGGCTTGTTGGGAAAAAGGCCCGGAACATTTGCTTTCCATCCTAATGGTAAAAACCGTTTTTGCTTTAATAAAGCAGAAAGATCCAGCTCTTTCCTGAATGGGATAACATCATCCGTTAAAAGCTTTCTGCCATTATAACCAACGGCGCCCGCTAAAATATTGGTTGACCGGCTGCCTAACCAATCCTGCAATTGAAAGCCATCTTTAACCGCGAGATAACAACAATATCCTTTAACAGGTTTCCTAAATTCCAACATACAACTGCCGCAAACAGCTACCGGCGTATTAAGCGGCACTGGTTGGCCATTAATGCATGCCGTAAAATCAGCACCGCTTATAGCAATCAGCATATCCTTTTCGAATAAAATGGTTGCAGCGGGATAATGCAATTCAATAACAGCCTCTTCAAATTCATTGCCAACAAGCATATTGGCGATTGAAGCTGAAACATTATCGGCAACACCACCTGGATTAATGCCCAAATGCTGAAAGCCATACCTGCCTGCATCCTGCACAGTATCCTGTATGCCCTGTTTAATGATGCGTATGCTCACTGTGCAGATTTTATGCGGTTAAATTCTGTCGCCGTTATGGAGTAAAACTGAACGGTATCCCCCGCCTGTAATAATGTGGTTTGGGCTTTGCCTGCATTAAATAATTTTAGCGGCGTTTGCCCGATGATGTTCCATCCACCGGGGGATTCCATTGAATAAATACCCGTTTGCAAACCTGCAATTCCAACACTGCCTTCAGCAACTTTGGTGCGGGGCGTTTGCCTGCGCGGCATGCTGATGGTTTTATCAACAGTGCCCATGTATGGAAAGCCAGGCAAAAAACCAAGCATATAAACGCGGTATTGTTTGCTGCTGTGTACCTGTATTATTTCTTCAACGGGCATATTTTTTTGCGCGGCCATCTCCTGCAAATCAAGGGCAAAAGGCGTTTCGTAACATACGGGTATTATTATAATGTTACCGGTATTTACAGGCTGGGTTTGGGTTTCGTTCAGCACGGTTTCCAGTTCGTTAACCATCCATTGATTGGCTGAGATATTTGCAGATTGTTTAAGTACCGCCACAACATCGTACACCAACGTTATGCTGCTGTAAGCGGGTATGATATCTTTTACGCCGGGAATATTTTTTTGTTTGAGCAGATGAAACAGTGCAAGTACATGCTTATTTACTTCTTCATCTATCACATTGCCAAAATCAGCGGTAACAGCATGATCGCCGCAGGGGTATATCTTATATGGAAAAGAGTCGGCCATTGTACTAAAGATAGGCACAATATAAAAGCAGTTTTAAATAATTGGAGAGGTTTACTATTCAGCCAATTTCATCGCTTATTAAGTGGTTAGGTTGACGTTACCGCGGAATAACTGCGCGGTTTTCTTAAGCCGCGATTAATCTTGTGGATCATAAATCACAATTGTGCAAACAGGAACGGGGGTTGTTTGTAAAACCAGGTGTTTCAAATGCGTTTTATCTGTTATGATTTAGATGGCCGGTGACCATTCTGTAAGACGCGGGCTGAAGTCAACTAATATCAAAGATTAGTATTAAGCATTTTATTAGTGTCGTTAAAAAACATACATTAGCTAATCGCTTCCGCAAATAACCTCAAAAACCAAACCTTTATGAACAAGCTGCTTTTAACATCTACCCAGCTAAAGGGTAAAGAAATAGTACTTACCATTACGCGAATATGGTTTGGAATAATTATGATGCTGAACGGGAAATTTATATTTGACAGCAGTAATATTCCCTTTTTTCAAAATTGGTTTGGCCACGAATTGCATTTTCCAGCACCGATATTAATGTTTTACCTGGCTAAGGGTTCCGAGTTTTTTGGGGGTGCCTTTTTGGCTGTTGGCTTGTTTTCAAGGTTTGCCGGATTTTTTGTGGCTTTTACAATGTTTATTGCAACAGTTACCGCAAATCAGGCAAATATGTTTAAGATGGATGGTACGATAACTTTTGCGTTAATGTGTTTTAGCCTCTTGTTTCTTTTTTACGGGCCCGGCAGGTTTAGCTTAGATTACCTGCTTTTTGACCGAAAGAAACTAAAACAGGAAAAGCCTGTTTTAGCCTGATTGCACCGCTGCCCGGTATTTACTTTTTCAAATACTTATTAAACCAGGCAATATGCCTTTCGTACCTGTCCTTTAAATAGCTGGGTACAACGATGCCATGGTTTTGGTTTGGATAAATTATTAATTCCGTTGGTATGCCAAGGCTTCTTAATGCCTGGTACATTTGCTCCGCACCAACAGACGGTACATTAAAATCTTTTTGCGAGGCCATAAAAAGCGTTGGTGTTTTAATACGGTCTGCATGAAAGAACGGGTAAGAAAGCTTTATCCATTTATCCGCATTTTTCCATGGCACACCCAATTCAGTTTCGTACTGTGTAACGTATTCATCCACGCCATACATGCTAAGCTGTAACGCACTGCCGGCGCCGCTTACCGCCGCTTTAAAACGCTGGTCCGTGGCAATGGTATAGTCTGTTGAAATGCCGCCATAACTCCAGCCGGCAATACCCATGCGGTTTTCGTCCACAATACCTTCTTTAATTAAATAATCGGCGCAGCCAATTATATCCAGTTCTTCTTTATCGCCCCAATTGCCATAAATCGCCTTAATGTAATCAACACCACGGCCATTACTGCCACGGTAGTTTACGGCTGCCACCGCATAGCCTGCTGCGGCATACATTTGACGAGTAATATCAAACTCGTAAGCATCCTGGTCAACGGGTCCGCCATGAATAAATAATATTAAAGGCAGCTTTTCCCCCGCTTTTGCATTTGGCGGCAGGTATAATAACCCAGATACAATATTGCCATCCTTAGCGGCAGCTTTAAAACCCCTAACAGCGCCGAGCTGCAATGGCGCCATAAATGAATCCTGTACATTGGTTAGTTTTCTTTCGGTATTATTTTCAATAGCAAATATTTCTTCGGGTTGCAGCGGCTGGCTCATAACACCCACCCACGCGTTTTTGGCAGTATTTAACTCCAGTTCGGTGTAAGCTTTATCACCTTCTGTAATTTTATTCATTTTACCGGTTGCCACGTCAAATGTTACAACATTGCACTGGCGGTCGTCGCCCAACAAAGTGGCAATCGATTTACCATCCTTGCTCCATTGCAAACCAGTCCCGGTTCTGTCTGTGAACTGTGATAATACCTTAGGCTCCCCGCCATCTTTGGATATAACCGCTACATAATTATTGCCGTACATGGTAAAGTTTGCGTTGCTGCTGCTTTGCAGGTATGCAATGTATTTTCCATCAGGGCTCCATGCCGGGTTTTCGTCTGTGCCGCCCCAGGTGGTAAGCTTTTTCATAGTTGAGCCTGGTTTCGCATTTATCACATATATATCACTGTTCTCGTTTTTATCCGGTGCTTCGGTGCGGTTACTTACAAAGGCTATTTGCGAACCGTCAGGCGAAAACGCGGGGTCTGTTTCATCATATATACCGCTGGTTATCGAATCTGTTTTTTTGGTAGTTACGTCAAACAGGTACAAATGTGTAGCGCCGCTATCGAGATAACCCTGGTAATCCTGCTTGAAATGGTAGCGGTCTATCACATAAGGCTTGTGCACCTTTGTTTTACCTGTGTCGGAGTAATCTTTGTCTTTTATCGACATCACAATTTTTAAACCATCGGGGCTCCAGTCATAGTCTTCAATATCACCCTTTACATTGGTAAGCTTTTTGGCTTCGCCACCGCGGCGGTCCAGCAGGTATATTTGGCCATCCCTATCGTCATCATCCTCGCCGGCATCCTCGCCAACACGGGCAAGACTGGATACAAATGAAATGTATTTTCCATCCGGGCTCCATTTTGGTGAAGACGCATCGCCGCTGCCGGTTAGCTGCACATGCTGCTTACCGTCCCACGATGCCATCCATATTGAAGATTTATGTTTATCTTTTGCGGTATCGGTGCCAGTAACTACATAGGCTATCCATTGGCCATCGGGTGATGCCTTGGGATTTGAAATATTTTGTACCCTGTAAACATCGGATGGCTGTAAAAAACGTTTGGTTTGCGCGTGCGCGGCAATGCCAGCCAATATGCCCGCCAGCATGCAAATGTGTTTTCTCATAAAAAGCAATTCTTTCGCTAAAATTAAGGCGTGCCGCGCCAATTGCCAAGAGTATTCGGTTTGCCCGAAAATTTGGATTGCCGTACAAATAACTAAATACAAAATTTACCGGGAATAATTTTAATTTGTAACCGGCAAAAATGATATTTTATGGCAGAAGATGAAATAATAAAGCATACAAAAACTGTTTACAAAACCTGGAAGGACCCGCACAGAAGCTGGATGCATAAAGCTAAAGAGATACTGGTGGAGGTATTAATAATAGTATTTGCCGTAAGCGTTTCTATCTGGTTTCATAACTGGAGCGAAGGCCTGAAGGACAGGAAAGAAGAGAAAGAATTTTTAACCGGCTTAAAAGGCGACCTGCAGGGCGATATAATACAAATGCAGGGCGATATGAACTCGTATAAAAAAGTAATATCGGGCATACATTACTACATGAATATGGAGAATAAAACAATGCCCATTATAACAGACAGCCTTATAAAGTATAAAAACATACTGTTCAGCACCACCCAGCTTGTGCCAAATGTAAGCAGGTTTGAAGCACTAAAAAGCAGCGGCAAATTATCAATTATTGAGAACAAAGAACTGCTTAGCAAAATACTTAACCTTTACCAGGGGCACATAGCGCAGATCTTTATTTTAAATAATGGGTACAACGAATTTAAGAATAACCACCTGGGGACATTTTTAGATGATAACCTTGAATTTGACGCTGCCGGGCAACCCATAAACCTTGAAAAAATATTTGCAATGAACAAAATGCGCATCTACCTGGTAAGGGGCCTGGGCGCACAACAAAATGTAGATGAATACCAGGCGGCCATTAACGAATGCCATGAAATAATTAACGAGATAGATAAAGAGTTGAGGTAACAGTAGCTGGCGCAGCTTGCAGATTGCCCGCAGGAACTGCTCTTAGAAAAATATAATTTAAAAAGATTAAACGCGGCTATCTTCCGGGTATCCCATATTTGTACGATACATCATCCAAAATCAATACCCAATCGTTACCAACACCTGTTGTGGGAGGTGTAAACATGTATGACCCCTTATTAACAAAACTGCCATCCAGGTTTGCTGCCGCATTTTTTGGGTTATACCAGCATGCAGTAATGGCGCGGCCTTTTTTGAAGAAAGAGGTGTTTACAATTATTGTTTTGCCCACAGGCAGGTAAACCATGCAATAACTACCGTCTGAGCCGCGAAAGGCTTCAATATGTTCGGCTTTTGTAGTACCCTGCCCGCTGGTTATTATGGTTGTATCGGGTACCCGGTTTAGCATAGGCCTGCTTTCCACCAGGCTTCTTAAGTAGCCAACCTGGTAAGCGCCGGGCCTGTCAATCGCCTCCGTCCATGTCATTATTTTGGGGTGGTTAACAGGTTCTTCCCTTGGTGAAAAAAACTGCCAAACGGAATGATGCCCGTAAGTAACACCACAAGCGCCCGCAAATACTGAACGGTAAGCTTGCTTGCGTACATCGTAATCGTCATAATAGCCATTAGCAGGGTTCCAGGTGGGCCAAGGGTTTACAGGATGGTCCTCATAATTAGGTTCACCGTCAAGCGTGGGTTTTGTTGGCATTATGTTTCTGTCCCTGCCGGCAAGGTACCAGGTAGCAACATCGTGGCCGCCGCCATGGCCACTTTGATACATGTTTATATCCAGCCAGCTTTCGCCCTGCAAAAATTGCGAGCTGGAATATGAACCGCCCGAGGGATGGTAGGTAAAAATAGCTTTACCACCAGTACCTTCTTTAATGCCTTTAACCATGGCGCGCCACACCGGCCGCCAATCATTACTGTCGTTTTTTGCAGGCCTGTCGCCGCCCATTACCCAGATAATGTTTGGATAATTTTTATAGCGCTTCCCTAAAAAAAGCCCGTAGGTATAAGCATTGCTTTCATTAAACACCACCGGCCCCGCGCCCCACAGTTTGGTTACTTTGTCGCCCCAGGTTGGCAGTAAGCCCATAAACATATTTTTGTGCAGGGCCATATTAACTACACTGTCAACCACGGCAAAATATTTTTCATTGGGCTGTGTGGGGTCTAGATTATTTAAAGGCACATCGCCGTATTGGTTTGGTTTTGTAAGACCGTCAAATTCCGCAAGTATAACAGCCTGGATAACATTGAAACCTTTTTGCCTGCGGTTTTCAAGGTACCTGCTTATTTCCTCCAGCGTAAGCCGGTGAAACAGTTCCCAACCGGTATCGCCCAGCCAAAAAAAAGGCGTACCATCTTCGTACTGCAGGTAGTGGCCGTTGGCGGTAACTTTTAAACGGCCATGCTGCCAGCCTGTTTGGGCGGAGAGGGTGACTGAGATTATTAAGCAGATAAGGAGGAAGAGATTTTTCATGCGGCGAGTTAGTTGGATATAAATATAGTGGATTTTGTTTTTCTTGCTTCCCGTTATCTTATAGCGCGTTTCCTGTTTTGTTTTTTTGAAGTCAAACGTCCTTTTTCTTGTTTATTAACTTCCGGTTTTGTCTTTTTCTTTTTTGGCTTGGCCCAAAAAAGAAACAAAAAAACCCAAGGTCGCCGGAAAGCACAGCCCCGGCGACCATCCCCGCTCCTCCCCCTGTGTAACGGCGT
>FTJK01000091.1_pt1 | contig 16481 bp, 15 predicted proteins | sample 1658811 | NCBI WGS metagenome assembly FTJK01 (sample SAMEA3914857, study PRJEB12502) | metagenome | biome: forest; material: soil | place: USA | collected 2011-06-22 | depth 0.1 m
TAAATTCAGGCCCATTATCAACCCTTATTATTTGGGGTAATCCTCTAAATTCTTTTAGATATTCCAATGATCTTATCAAGCGTATGGCTGGCAACGATGTGTCAGCTTCTATATGTAAAACCTCCCTGTTATAATCATCCATTACATTTAACAGCCTGAACTTTCGTCCGTCCCATAAAGCATCATTCATAAAATCAATGCTCCACACTTCGTTAATAGCGCCAGGATGATACAATGCTTGCTTTATCCTTGCCGGAAGCCGTTTCCTGCACCTGCGCCTTATGTTTAGCTTCAGCTCTGTATACACCCTGTAAACCCTTTTATGGTTCCAGCTATAACCTTTTCTGCGGATGCGGTAATAGCATTGCCAAAAGCCGATAGAAGGATGTTTATCAACCAATAGATGTAATTCATCAATCAACTCATCGTCTTTCTTTATTACCGGCTTATAACGTCCGCTGCTTTGAGGTAGGCTTACTGCTTTACTTGCCTGGCGCTGGCTGACCTTATGCTCCGTAACCATATAATCAACCATGCTACCTTTTTCGACAGGCGTTAAAGCTTTTTTGCTACCGCATCTTTTAATGCTTCATGCACAAGGCTTAAATTCGCGTACATACGTTTTAAACGGCTGTTCTCTTCTTCCAGTTCTTTTAACCGCTTTAATTCCTGTGCTTCCATGCCGCCGTATCGTTGCCGCCATTTATAAAATGCAGCCGTTGTGATGCCTAAATCCCGGCAGACATCTTCTGCCTTACGGCCATTCTCATGTTCCTGAATGGCCTTTACAATCTGTGTTTCAGTGAATCTTGTCTTTTTCATATTTACTCATTTAAAATTAACATTTTTGTCAACTTTTAAATGAGCGAACTTTAGGGGAGCTTACACTTGCAACCCGCTGTTCTACACCTAAGGAGGTACTGGAGAAGCTATCTGAAATATAAAGACTGTACAATTTGCTCAATAATATCTGAATGACTTTTTTCACCAAGCCATGATGGATACGCTTTCTTAATAAAGTTATTTACTGAAATATCATTTTTGCTTATAGAATAGCCGTTTAATTGGATCGTCCATGGAAAATTTAAGGAGTTGGGTTCATAAGACCTGTGATAGATATAAAGTACCTGGCCATCTTCATTTGCCAGTTTAATACCTATAGTGGTAGATGAAGTGCTTATCATTTCCCCGGAATTCATCAAGCAACTGTCAAGCACTTGCGGGGATAAATCTTTAATGCTATCTATTAGCCTGGATATGCGCTTAAAATTGAGGCTGGTTTTGTTTACACGATGCATTCCCCAATATAAACTACTGTCGTAAAATTCCATATTTTTTGCAAAATCGAGGAAAGCTTTTTTGGATTCTTTATAATCGGATTCAGTAAAACCGATTGAGCCTGCTTTAGTGTGTTCATATAACAACTCAGGCACCTGTTGAGCAAAATCGTACACCATGTCTCCTGCTATTTCATAGTCATAATTGCGAAACACACAAGTATGCTTTGTACCGGCTGAGTTATAACCGGACAATTCATAATTTCCACCATCGCCCAGCGTATAAATCAGTTCATCATAGTAGCCATGATAGCAACCGCTGCTGGCGTTTTCAAATATAATTGTCGTCACCGGCTTTGCACTAAAATTGCGAAAAAGTGTATCTCTGTTTATGGCTGTTATTTTTTTATCTTTTAGTGAATAGTATAATAATGTGTTATCGTTGCGGGAAAATAGCAGCGAATCGCCGGGAAGCATCTCTATTGTACCATTCGCTATGTCGAATGGTACACGTTCTTTAAAATACCATGCTCCCTGGTATGTTTTTCGTATATAGATATCATTGCCATCTATAACATATTCCTTTCCGCATATGTATCCAATAAATAAGGGATTTTGTAAATATTTTATACTGTCGCCAATAGACGGCATTTTCAATGCACCCTGCCCCCTGGCAACAATTCCAACATGAAATGACAGCAATAATATAAGCAATAGATACATATTTCTCATCCGGCTTTTTTATAATAGATGTCAAATTGCATTGGATTACATACGTAAAATAAAACTTTTCTCCGCCACGTTGTTTTAATATGCTTTAGCTAACTTGCCTTATCCAATCTCATTTCAAACTATAAAAACGATCTATGCCACAGAAAAAAGTCCTGCTTAACGAATCCGAAATGCGTTCTGAGAAGCGTCGAGCAACTTCCTTTCAAGCTCGGTTACATGCCGCCAAAACAAAAAATTAGTTAACTTCATAATAAATTATTTGCGACGATTAAAGCCTGGATATGAAATCACTACTTATTCCCGTTGATTTTACGCCTACCTGTGATAACGCTATTGCTTACTCTGTAGAATGGGCCAGGGCTTATGAATACACCCGCATAATACTTCTTAAAACGTTTTACGGATCTATGTTTGATAACCTTGTGCCTTCTGCCTCAAATGTTAACCAGGATTATATGCAGGAGGAAAGGGATGAAGCCCGGGAAAAGCTGAAAGCTCTTTTTCAGCGGGTATCGGCAACCGCGGGCAGCGGCATTGAAGTATCGGTTGAAACAAGCGAATTGCCCCTGCTGCGTGCTATAATGGAAGTGGTGGAAGATGAAAGCCCGGAACTGGTAGTGGTGGGTAGTGATAACTATGACTATTCCAGCAACAGTTTTATTGCCGGCAATGTTATCAGTATAGCTAAGATAAGCCCTGTGCGTGTGCTGATAGTGCCATCGCATTCAACATATAAACCTGTAAAGCAAGCGCTGGTGCCCTGCGATTTTAATGTAGTGGAAACATTGGATAAATTAGACAGCTACCAGGCAGCCACCACGGTTTGGAAAGAAAAAAAATTGCTGGTTTTAAATATTGACCCTGAAGAAAGGTATCTGCATCCTGATGAGCGGTTTAAGAAGGCGGAAACAGCGTTGCATGAATACTTAAAGAATTTTCAGCATGAAGTGTATTACTCCAGCAACAAAAATATTATTAATGGCATTATAGATTTCTGTAAGGACCATGCTGTGGAAGTGGTAATAGCATTGCCACGCAAGCACAGCTTTTTATATTCACTCACACATAAAAGTATATCCGAAGCCATCTACAGGAACGCCATGGAGCCGATATTAATATTGAAGTAATATCCGGTATAACTACGTACGTGTTTATTTCAATCTTGCTTAAGGGCTATATCGCGTAATACCTTAAAATTAATTCTTTGTATTTTATTGCAATCCTGAAAAATTGTTTATATATTTAAACCTGCTAATTGAACAAACAAAGATGGCGGGGCATGTTACATACGTAACACACTAAGAGCTCTCTTCTCATCTTTCCGCTTCCCTCTTAAACTTGATGTTAATCCGCGGCTCACCGTAAAAAATTGCACAAGCGCATGCCTGTGCTGGTATGTTATTTTAATATCCTTTATATAAACCATAAAAACTAATAGCTATGAGCGAAACAAACACTAATCAGCCACCCGCTTCCATTGACGATACCTGCATACCCCTAGAAGAGGGAATGACAAGAACAAATAACTGGCGCGAAATAATAAAGCCAATATTTAACTATGATGAAAGCATATTGCCACGTGCCGTTTACATACCCATTGCAGATATTACAGCATTGGCAGAAAAACATAAAGTGGAAGGCGTACGGATGTATTTTAGCATAAAAAGTATTGCTCCACCTTATTTTGATGCGGTTTGCGGCTTATTAGTACCGGTTGGGTTGGATGGAAAAGATATAATAACAGACCTGGGTACCGCCGGAGCAAGCGATGATGTTAGCTCCATTTACGATTTCACGAGGCCATGCCCTACAGAATGCGATAAGACGAGCCCATTGTATTAACAGTAACCGGTTATCCATCTTATTAATACAATGCGTTATTTATATGAGGGCGTAATTGTTCCCGCATCTATTGTAATACCTGTATGCATTGCTGCATACAGGTATAAGATACTTTTGCCTGCATACCGTATAATATTGTACTATTTGCTTTTTGCCGGCTGTATTAACCTTGCCGCCGATGTACTTGCTGAAAATCATATACGCAACCTTCCTTTGCTGCATGTATATACTGCAATAGAGGCAATGTTGTTGCTGTGGTTTTACAGAATGATTTTCAAGGGCACCAAACCAGCTCCGGCTATACCGTTGATAATGATGACATTTTTTATATTCTGCGTTGTTAATGCTCTTTTTTTTAAAGCATTTATAGCTTTAATTCCTATACGCGGCCGGTGGAGGCAGTTATTATTACGGGCTTCAGCATAGCATATTTGGCCAGGACGAAAGACGACATGGAAAATAAGAAATGGGTTGGAAACCCTGTCAACTGGATAAACGCCGGTTTGCTGATTTATTTTTCTGGGGCCTTTGTTTTATTCGCTTTCTCAAATATGATAACAGGCGGTGATAATAAGTTTATCAAAACGTTTATATGGAACATGCATGCCACGTTAGTGCTTATAATGTACCTGCTTATTGCGGCGGGGTTTAGCAAATGCAAGAGATAACAGACGATATAAGCATTTTAATTATCATTAGCATGGCGGGCATTTTACTGCTCGTTGTTTCGTTTATTTTTATTCATGTAAACAATCAAAACAGGATACTTAAGCAGAAACAGCAATTGCAGGCCATTGAAATTGCGCACCAGAAACAATTATTATACGCGGTTATACAGTCGCAGGAAAAAGAGCGTGAGCGGATTGGCCGCGACCTGCATGATGATGTTGGCACCGCCTTGTCGAACCTTAGAATAACCATAGAACATTTTGTGCAAAAACAGCTGAATGAAGAATCATTAACCGGGTTTAAAAAAAGCAGCAAACTTATTATTGATAAAATAATAACCGATGTCCGCAATATTTCGCATGCCTTATCGCCCTCGGTGCTTAACCTGTATGGTTTTAAAGAAGGCATAGAAGAGCTTTGTGATATCATTAATGGCTCACAAACTGTAAGCATTACAATTACCGATGATACAACAACAGTATTGGAAAAACTTTCGCCCATGGCTGCGGTTTCATTATACCGTGTGATGGAAGAACTGCTTACTAATACAGTAAAACACGCCGGGGCCACTACCGTTCGTATTTTATTATTGGAAAAGGAAAACTGCCTTGTGATAAGCTACACAGATGACGGCAGGGGGTTGCCTTCATCTGCAATGATAAAAAAAGGTATGGGGTTGCACAACATAGAGAGCAGGCTTGAAATGATAAAGGCTGAGTACGTTTTAACACCTGTTGACAAGGGCTTTGCAATGCAAATAAAATACGATACGGTGCAGTGACAATACTGAAAAATTCTTATGGAAAACATTAATATCGCTATAGCGGAAGATCAAAAATTATTCAGGCAAAGCCTCGCTGCATTAATAGCCGGTGTGCCAACATTCAGGCTAACCGCAGAAACTGATAACGGAAATGATTTTTTGGACAAATTGAAAATAGCCGCTACAATGCCCGACATAGCTTTGATAGATATGGATATGCCGGGCATGAATGGCATACAGCTTAATCTTATGCTGCACAAGCATTATCCCGGTATAAGGGTTATCATACTATCCGTGCATACCCAACAGCGGCTTATTTTTAAAATGATAGAGGCAGGGGCTTGTGCATACCTGGCAAAAAATTGTGATAAAGATGAATTGATATTAGCTATTAATACAGTACATACAACGGGATTTTATATGAACAGTGACGCTTTAAAAGCCATACGGGACGCGTCCGCACACAAGGGGATTAAAAATATGACAGCCCTTGACGACGAACTTACAACCCGCGAAAAGGAAATATTGCAATTGGTATGCAGGCAATACAGCAATGCCGAAATTGCAGCGGAGCTGTTTTTGAGTGTACGTACAGTGGAAGGCCACCGCAATAATCTATTGCTAAAAACCGGTTGCCGTAATACTGCCGGCCTGGTTTTATACGCCATCAGGCATGGCATTTTTGATATATACTTTTGAAAACTGCAGATAGGAAAATCACAGAGTTATTAGCCAGCGAGCTATTAGTTGTGCAGAAAAGGGTTTGGCGGCAGCCGACCGCGAGCTCCCCGCTTTTCCATTAACCTCATCATCCAGGCATTTCTATCTTCTCCGGCAACTTCACATCCCGCCTTTTCAACTCCCACCCGGCATCATCCTACTTCATCCCAGGTACTTCCAGCTGCTTACTTCGTACTTCATTTTCTCCCCCGTATTTCTACCTGTTTTTTAAAAGCCGTATTAGTGCGCGTAAAAAAAAATAAACATTGAAGTTATTTTGACATGCCAAAAAGAAGCTTCTTAACTAACAAAGGCGTATGCCGAAAAGCCTTTAACAGAGTAGGCTAACCATTTAAAAATTAAAGTTTATGTCAACCACCACACTAAGTGCAAAAAAAAGCGCCGCCAAAAAAGATGTTCCCTTGCTGGGGGAAATAAGGAATATTCAGCAAATGTGGGACGCGGCCATTGACTATTTTGCTAATGACTATTATGACACGGATGCTATTTACCTTATTTCAAAAAGCATGAACCCAAAGCTTACTTACCAGGATATTGCCAACGTTGTAAGCGGGGTATATGGGGATACTTACTGGAATGGTATACAGATGGATCCCGCAATATTGTCTAAAAGCCTGGTGCAGGCCCTGGGGCTTGACAGGGATATAGCCGACCAATACGCACGCTCCGCTTTTTCGCAGTGGAGGGGCATTCTTGACCGTAAGAATATTAATGACACAGGCGCAATACCTACACCGGGAGATTATACGTTGAGCCTTGATATTATTTGTAACGAGAATACACCACTGATGCCCCAGCAATTGATTGAACAGTGGAACAACGAGTTTTGGAAAACACCCATCGTTGGAAAAAACTTTATTTATGTACGTGCCCAAAACATGGCTTTTTTGGGGCCAATAACGCCAAAGGCACAAATGTTTTATACTACAGGGGGCTTTAACCAACCGCCGTCTTCGTGGATACAATGCCTTACTGAAAAAGGTAACTCAATTGAAGGCGACATATTATTGCTTGACGGCAAGGCTGGCCCTATGGGCCAGGGTACACGCGGCGCATCAGAAGCCTTTTTCTTCAACCCAACCTCCCACGACCATGTTTGCGTTATTGCCGTGTTGAATTATGAATATTTTCAGTTAAACGACCCGCTGAAAATAACACCGGGCAACTGGAACTCACAAACCTGGATTACACACAATGGCGCAGCAGCATGGCACAATGTTGATCCGCAAAAAAACCTGGAAGAAACGCTTACTTTTTACAACCAGGATGGGTCAGAAGAAGATTTCTCATTCTCCGTACAGTGCAGAAATGTGCCGGTGGGCTCAAAAATATCCTTGCGCAGCGGGGACCCTGCCGCAAAATTTGACACCGGGCTGATTGACATAACCAGCGAAAACCAGCTTATAAGAAAAGCGGTAACATTGCCTGCTTATTACAAGGGGGCCCTGAAAATAAAAATGCACGGGCCTGATGGTAAGCTGCTGCCTGAACAATCAGCCGTTGATGTAAAGTTTGCATGGGTGCTTAACCATGGCCACCGCAGGTACAGCGATGCTGTTGAAAGGCTTGCTGCTTATGGTAGCGCCAAAAACGAACAGGCTGTTTACCTGCCTGCAGGCAGCTTTACATTTACCGGTGTTGCCGGCAAATAAAGCATCAAACTTTTGCTGTTCACAAATTTGGCATGAGGTTACGCACGTAACCTCATGTTTTTTTAATAATTCAATCAGATTGCGGCTATTTGCCGCTCTCCGCCATTACCTGCTCATATACCTCATCAAAACTCATTGCTTTGTGCACATGTGCCAGTGTTGAAAACTTTTGTTCAACACCTTTAAGCAGCTTAATGCAAAGTTTTTGATCATCTTCTTCCATATCGTGCATCATCATATTAGCAACACCGGCCACGCGCTGCATGCATTGCAGAATTACTTTTTCACCGGCAGCGGTAAGCGTAAGCCGTTTGCTGCGTTTATCTTCCCCGTCAACAAATTCATCAATAAACCCTCTTTTCTTTAACCGTGCAAGCATATCAGTTCCGCTGGAAAGTTCTAACAGGTTTAAATAAACAACATCTGTTTTCCTTGGGTTTTTATGCTGCCGTATGCTTAGCAGTAAACCAAATTCTTCCAGTTGGTTAATACCAGTGCCCTGTAACGCGGAGGAGGCGTAGCTCATATTCATTTTATGTATCCTTCCCATAATCTTAAGCAGCAGCCCTGAACTTATACCGGGCACCACGCCGCCAACAAGTACTTGGTTATTCTCCTTTTCTCTTTTTTGTATCAATAAATACCTGCAAAAATCTTCAATACTGCCGTCGGGGTGTTTTGCTTCAAATTCCGCCCATTTATTTACCAGGTCAACTGTTTTGTTCATGTATTATATTTCGGTTCCGGTGTAAAAATAAAAAAATTACTCCGAAATCTGATTATTAATACGTTTACGTTATATATTTGCTGTATTAATTACGTAAACGAATTAATTATGAAAGAATTTATTTTCCTTATAAGGCTAAGCCCCGCACCGCTGCAGGAAGATCAAACGCAGCTTTTAAGGCAACAATGGGGTAAACTAACTACCCGTTTAAGAGCTGAAGAGAAATTTGTTGACGGCTACATTTTTTCACCAGGCGGTTTTACCGTTGAAGGCATTGATGCAAGAACAGTTACAAATGCGGCAACCAATGAGAGCGGACTACAGGCCGCAGGTTGTGTAATGATACATGCGGAAAGCATGGAGGAAGCTTTGCAAATAGCCCGTGAATGCCCGCCGTTAAATTTTGGCGGCACAGTTGAGGTAAGGGAAAGGCAGCCGCAACCACAACCCAGCAATTAAAACATGCATAAACCAAAAACAATTTTTTATGTTAACACAGTATTTTTATCAAACTTGCCTTGTGCTGCATATAACAGGCCTCACTTTGATGGCGGGCGCTACCGTTGTTGATACCATTGTACAAAAACAGTTTTGGAAACAGTATAAATACGATAAACAAAAAGCCGCCGGCACTATTGAAACCGCCGCAAAGCTTGCCAGGCTTATACCAGCCGGTTTTATATTGCTGCTTGCATCGGGCATCGCGATAATGGCGCTAACTCACGGCGCTTATGGCGAACAAACCTGGCTTAAAATAAAAATCGTACTGGTTGTTATTGTTGTTGTAAACGGCATAGCTGTTGGCCGCCGCATTGGCATTAAACTGCAGAGGTTTGTTGCGGCAGAAATTACCGGCGCAGATGCAACACTTAATATTCTACCGCTTAAGAAAAAACTTGCCTGGTTTTATGTTACCCAACTATTGTTATTCCTGGCAATATTTGTACTGGGCGTGTTTAAATTTAATTAAGTAATGCTTTGTAAACGGCAGTATATGAATGAGTGGCGATTATTTTTCCGCGTGCTTGTGCAGTTGCATGTGTGTATGCTGCTGCTGTTAATAAAACTGTATCGCAAAAAAACAATATTTTAAAATTATGAACCAGCCATCATCTGTAAAAATGCAACTGGTAGTATTTGGCGCTACGGGCCGCACCGGCAGGCATGTGGTAAACATCGCTTTAGAAAAAGGGTACCAGGTAACCGCTATTGTGCGTAACCCGGCTGCAGTAAGTGCTAAGCACCCAAACCTGCAGGTGGTGCAGGGTAATTTAATGCAGCCTGCCAGTTTTGGTGCACACATGCAGGGCAAACATGCGGTAATATCCTGCATAGGCTCAGATTCTCTTAAACCCACCACCCTTTACTCCCAGGGCATACAAAATATTTTAGCCGGTATGGAACCCGCCGGTGTAAAAAGAGTCATGGCCATGTCGGCATCTGCTGTGGTTGTTAGCCCAAAAATGAATTTGTTGCTGCGTTTTTTTACAAAATACATCCTGCAAAGAATATTGAAAAACCCATATACCGACACAAGGCTTATGGAAAAAATATTGCAGCACAGCAATACTAACTGGACGATTGCAAGGCCACCCAGGTTAACAAATAAAACCGCCACGGGACGCTACCGTTATGCCATAAACAGTTTCCTGGAAAAATGTTTAAGCATTACCCGCGAAGACCTTGCCCGGTTTATGGTAGATAATTTAACGAACCCTGAAACTTATTGCGGCATAATTGAGGTGGCTAATTGAAAGTCATCTCTTTTATACGATGATGGTTGAGAAATTAAATTTCCCCCACCTGCCGCACAACCCAACTGTTAAATATGCCTGCAAAAAAGAAACAAAAACGGAACAGAAACAGGGCATGTTTTCAACCCTTCTATTTTTGTAGCTGATTAATAATGATCCTGCCGCATTTTTTTAGATTACAAACACTAAAAATGCTCACCCATACAAAACGTCACAATGCCCGTATGTGCAGTGGCCTTATTTTTTGTATTCTCATTTCATTTTCCCGGTGTGGTTTATTTTCTCCCAAACAGATTAAATATTGTACTTTAATGCCTCATAAGTCAACTTTACAGTTTGTGAAATTTTACAAGCTGTATATAATATTACCGTTATGGCAAATAATGAAAACGCCAGTACAGACACCCATCAATTGTTGAAAATGGAGTATGAGAAAACAATAGCGCATCTTGAAACTTTGCTAAAAAACAAAAACGAACAACTGGCAGAGGTTAATAATGACCTTGAAACACTGGTACATGCAGTGTCGCACGATCTGCGGGCTCCGCTGCGGGCGATAAACGGCTTTACTAAAATGCTTAAAGAAGACCATAATGAGCAATTGGACGAAAATGGCAACCGCCTGGTTAATGTTATTGAATATAACTCAAAGAAAATGGATGTTATGATAGACGACTTGCTTAGGTTTTCCAGGATAACAAAAAACGAAGCGGTTTTTAATTATGTTGAAATGAAAACCATAGTTGAGCAGTGTATTGATGAACTGCTGACTGCTGAAAATAAGGCGAGGTACAGCATTACGGTGGCCAACCTGCCGGGCTGCTGCGGGGATGCGAATATGCTGAAATTGGTGTGGCTTAACCTGGTTGACAATGCTGTAAAATACTCGTCAAAAAAATCGCAGCCGGTTATTGTAATTGGTTTTGAAGAAGATGAACAAACACATACCTATTTTATAAGCGACAAAGGGGTGGGTTTTGATATGAAGTACAGCGAAAAGCTGTTTGAACCATTTGAGCGCCTGCACCGGGATGACGAGTTTGAAGGCAGCGGGGCGGGATTAGCCTTTGTAAAACGCATCATCCTTAAACATGCCGGCAGCGTTTGGGTACAATCAATGCCAAACCAGGGCAGTACGTTTTATTTTAGTATTCCCAAAAAATAATCACCTTCCCTGTTCTTAAGCCTGAACAAAAATTAAACTTTTTTTAATGTGTCGTTTTTACATGAAATAACGATTTTATAAATTTTAGCCCTTTTATAGGTCGATAGTTGTTTTTTTGCATGATTGGCTGCGTAATTGTTGTATAAGTCAACATTTTATTAGATAAATCGTAATAAACACTCAATTCCTTCTCCTGAAAAGGTGGTTAATATTTGCAAAAAATTCGTGGTTGTTGAATTTTATTTTAATCTTTAGATGGCATTCTTCAACTGCTCCCGTAAATGACGCTAATAGAAAAACCTGGGAATGATGATGTTACCGCCAAAGGTGGTGATGCAAAATCGGCCCATGATAACGAAGATATTTTTAGCCTGCTAGTTGCTAATGTAGAAGACTATGCCATTTTTATGATCAGCCCTTCAGGCTTTGTATTAAGCTGGAATAAGGGCGCAGAAAAGATAAAAGGATACTCTGCGGGGGAAATTATTGGAAAGCATATATCTGCTTTTTATTCACAAGATGATATTACTAAAAGTATTCCCGCGCATAATATCCAGGTGGCGGCAAGCACGGGCCGCCTTGAAAGCGAGGGCTGGCGCGTACGAAAAGACGGCAGCCTTTTTTGGGCAAGTATTGTGTTTACGGCTCTATATGATGGAGAAGGTGGCTTAAAAGGGTTTGCCAAAATAACGCGGGATATTACTGAACGCAAAAAAACTGAAGACAGATTATTATACCTGTCCAACCTGGTGGACACAACCTCCGACGCCATTTTTTCTTACGACAGCGAATTTAAATTGCTGAGCTGGAATAAGGCCGCCGAAAACATTTTTGGCTATAAACTTGAAGAGGTATTAAGCAAAAATGCAATTGAGCTTTTAAGGCCGGAAACGGATGAAAATTCGCGGATTGAAATACGCAGGCAAATAGCTGAAAAAAACTTTTGGGCAGGCGAAATAGCTTACCGCGGAAAAGACAATTCTTTGGTGGATGTTTACATATCAGTAACAGTAACCCGGGATAACCTGCGCGGTATACTGGAGTATGTATGTATTTGCCGGGATATATCGCAAAGGAAAAATAGTGAAGAGCGTGCCCGCCAGATGCACGCTGAGATAATCCGGCTGACGCAGGAAAAACTGGACAGTAGTTTGAAGGAAACATCCGACTATAAATATGCCCTTGATAAATCGAGCATCGTTGCTATAACCGACCAAAAAGGCATTATAAGTTATGTAAATGAAAACTTTTGCAGGATATCAAAATATCCAACGGAGGAGCTTATTGGCAAAGACCACCGGATTATTAATTCCGGCTATCATTCAAAAGAATTCATCAGGGATCTATGGGTGACCATTGCAAATGGAAAGGTTTGGAAAGATGAATTAAAAAACAAAGCAAAAGACGGTACCATTTATTGGGTAGACACTACCATTGTTCCTTTCCTGGATGAAAAAGGCAAACCTTACCAATATATTGCAATAAGGGCCGATATTACTGCACGAAAGCACGCTGAAGAAAAGCTGGAGGCCGAACGGCAGCTATACGCAAGGTTATTTAACGAGGGTCCCTCGTCTTTCGGCATCCTTAGGGGGCCAGACCATATTTATGAAATGGCAAATGAGCGGTACTTTAAATTAATGGGCAAAAGCAATATTATTGGTAAAACAGTTAAAGAGGTGTTTCCGGAATTGAAAGGCCAGGGTTTTTTAGAAATGCTTGACGATGTTTACAACACCGGCAATTCATTTTCCGCTGTTGAAATGCTTGCCAGGCTTGATTCAAACAGTGATGGCATTTTCAGGGATATTTATGTCGATTTTCTTTGCCAGGCATTCAGGAACAATGATGGCGGTATAGAGGGTATTTTCTTTTTCGCCAATGAAGTAACAGAAAAAGTTGTTGCCGCACGGGAAATAGAAAAGAGCGAAAAAAAATTCAGGGCAATTATTGAAAATAATTACGATGCAATTTCGCTGCGCGATGCAAAAACAAATATTGTATACCAGTCGCCGGCATTTGAAAGAATTACAGGTTACACGTTTGAGGAAGCACAGCAGCAAAAGCCTGCCAACATTTTACATCCCGAAGATATTGCGGCGGTAACAGCCAGGACCCTGGAGGCTTTGAAGAACCCCGGGACACCTTTTTTTGGCACACACAGGGTTAAGCACAAAGATGGCCATTATATATGGCTGGAGGGTAGTGTAACAAACCTGCTTGAAGACGGTAACGTTGGGGCTATAGTAAGCAATTTCAGGGACATTACAAAGCGTAAAAATACTGAAGATGCATTGCGATTATTAAATGAAGATTTGGAGAACCGTGTACAAAGCCGTACCCAGCAACTTGAGATAGCGAATAAGGGCCTTGAATCATTCTCTTATTCCGTATCACATGACCTTAGGTCGCCATTGCGCTCCATACATGGTTTTTCAAAAATATTGCAGGAGGATTATGGTAATTTGATTGATGCCGAAGGCAACAGGATATTAAATAAGATCATCAATAGTGCTAAAACAATGGGGCAACTAATTGATGACCTGCTTAGTTTTTCACGTACGGGCAGAACGGAAATAGTGGGGGATAGTATAAATATGCAATTGCTTGCTGAAACTTGTTTGAAGGAGGTACTGCAAAATTACCCGGATATAAACTATATCACCGAATGTAACAGGCTTGCACCTGGTTATGGTGATATAACCCTGGTAAAACAGGTGTGGCTAAACCTGCTTGGCAATGCAGTAAAATATTCGGCAAAAAATGAAAGGCCGTGTATTGTTACGGGAAGTTTTGAGAAGGATGGATTGAATGTGTATTTCGTGAAGGATAACGGTGTAGGTTTTAACATGGAGTATTCACATAAACTGTTTGGAGTGTTTCAGCGGCTTCACAGCAACGAGGAATTTGAGGGAACCGGCGTGGGCCTTGCCCTTGTTAAGCTTATAGTAAATAAACACCATGGTGAAATTTGGGCTGAAAGCGAAACTGGCAAGGGGGCAACTTTTTATTTTAGTTTACCTAAAAAAGCTTCATGATGAAAAACAACAGCGGCATTGAAATTTTGTTGGTTGAAGATAATATTAACGATGCCGAACTTACCATAAGGGCCCTGCGCAAAGTTAACCTTGCCAATAAATTAGTGCATTTAAAAGATGGCGCCGAGGCACTTAATTTCCTGTTTGCAAAAGGAGTTTATGAAGGCAGGGCAATATCAGACATGCCGAAAGTAATTTTACTTGATATTAAAATGCCGAAGGTTGACGGCATTGAGGTTTTGAGGCAAATAAAATTAAACGAGCTTACTAAAAATGTTCCGGTTGTAATAATGACGTCATCCAGGGAGCAACAGGATATTATAAACAGTTATAACCTGGGCGTTAACAGTTATGTTGTGAAACCTGTTGAATTTGAAAATTTTGCAAAGGCTGTGAGCGACCTGGGGCTATACTGGCTGCTGGTAAACGAAACGCCCTATTAAAACCTGTAGGTTAAGCATGTTGAAATTTTTTTTTGTGAGAATGGTTTTGTAGGCGCGAATAAATTGCCATCTGAAAAAAAGGCACTATGGAAAAGGTTCTTAAAATACTTCATTTAGAGGACGTACCTGCAGATGCAGAATTAATTGAGCGGGAATTAAAAAAAGGTGGTTTTGCATTTGAGAAAATAGTGGTGGATAACAGGGATGATTTTGTAAACGGGTTAAAGGAATTTTTACCCGACATTATTTTATCAGATCATTCGTTGCCGGCCTACAACTCAAACAGGGCCCTGGAAGATATAAGGGGTCTTAATATTGTGGTTCCCTTTATACTTATAACAGCCACCATATCAGAGGAATTTGCTGTTGCTATTATAAAACTGGGCGCTGACGATTATATTTTGAAGGACAGGTTGCACCGGTTGCCCAGCGCCATTAAAAATGCCCTTGAAAAACACCGGCTTGAAAAAGAGCAGCAGAAATTTATAAACGAAGTAATTGCAAACGAGGCCCTTTTGAAAAAGGCAGAGGAAATGGCCCATTTTGGCAGCTTTTATGTGGACAATCCTAACAATTTTGTAAGATGGTCTAACGAGTGCTACAGGATTTTTGGGTATGAAATAGGGGAAATTGAACCGTCATTTTTAAGGTTTATGGAGTGCATTCATCCGGATGACCGCGAGTTTGTAAAGCAGGCTATATATGGCGCTGAAAACAATCAAAATTTTTTAAAGATCGATTACAGAATAGGGCAGGGCAGCAATATAAAATATATACATTCTGAACTGGCCATCGAAAAAAATGCGGAAGGCAAACCCATGTTTATCAATGGGTTTGTGCATGATGTTACCGAAATTACAAGGGCCGAGAACTCGTTGCAAAAATCTGAGGCCAATCTAAAAACCATCTTTAATACTACAGACTCGGCATATATTCTTTTTGCCCCTGACCAAACAATTGTTTCGTTTAATAACCAGGCGGCAGTGTTTATAAAACAACTGCATAATAAAGATATTAAGGAGGGGGTGTACCTGCTTGATTTTATTTCGGAGAAAAGGAGACATGTTGTTGAGGAAGCCTTTGAAAAGGCTGTGAAAGGTGAAACTACCAATTATGAGATACGTGTTTTTAACCACCGGGGCGAAGAAAAATGGTATTACGCCAGGTGGCTGAGTGTAACGGGGGCCAAAGACATTAACCTGGGGGTGATATTTGCCCTTTCGGACATAACTGAACGGAAGAAAGATGAGCTTGAGCGTGAAAAGATAGCCAACGACCTGATACAACAAAACAGCGCTTTGGAGCAGTTTGCTTTTATTGTTTCGCACAATTTAAGGGCGCCCGTGGCAAACATCATTGGCCTGGCGGATGCGCTGTATAGTTGGGAGGGCGCCAATGAAGGCAAGCAGCACTTTTTAAATGCTATTTCAGTATCGTCAAAAAAGCTGGACGAGGTGGTGCATGACCTTAACAATATATTGCGCATCAGCCGGATGGTAAATGAACAAAAACAGGTAGTATATTTTCAGCAGCTGGTAGAAGAAATTAAATCATCGTTTAGTGGCAGAATTGCCGATGAGGCTGTAGTTATTAAAACAGATTTTACAAAATTGATAAATGTTTGCTGTTTAAAAAGCTACCTCTATAATATTTTTTACAACCTTATTTTAAACAGCAT
>FTJK01000144.1_pt3 | contig 16171 bp, 15 predicted proteins | sample 1658811 | NCBI WGS metagenome assembly FTJK01 (sample SAMEA3914857, study PRJEB12502) | metagenome | biome: forest; material: soil | place: USA | collected 2011-06-22 | depth 0.1 m
TTTACATCCATATAAGCCATCCTTAAATCCTCGCCCTGTATTTTTAAAGTAATAAACTTAACAGGGTATGGATACTGGTAATTCTGCAAATTAACATCCAACGCTTTCAATGAACTCTTTTGGGCCAATAGGTTGCCGGTAAATAATACCGGTAAACCCATAACAAACAAACTGGTAAAGAATGGTTTCATGGTTATGCTTTACCATCGTATATCAAACATCATACGAGTTTTAAAGCCCTGTAGAATTTCACTTTTGACATTTCACATTTCACTATTTTCCTTCACCGTATCCACAAATGCTCTTGCATGGTAAACCGGCACATTGGGTAATATACCATGCCCCAGGTTGGCTATATGCCTGCCGGGGCCAAATGCCCTAAGCATTGCTTTTACTTCTGTTTGAATTACAGGTATTGGGGACAATAGCTTAGCGGGGTCAAAATTGCCCTGCAGAGTAACCTTATTACCCGCAAATTGCCTCGCCATTTGAGGTGTAATGCACCAGTCAATACCCAGGCCATGGGCGCCGGTTGCAGCCATGGCGTCCAATGAATGCCAGGCCCCTTTTGCAAAAACAATGGTTAATGCTTCGTCCTTTAACGCCTCAACTATTTGCCTTATATATTTCAACGATATATTTTCAAAATCATCCGGGCTTAATAACCCGCCCCAGCTATCAAATATTTGTACCACGTCTGCCCCGGCTTTTACCTGCCCTCTTAAATAGGCGATGGTGGTGTCGGTTATCATTTGCAGCAGCCTGTGCGCAATTTCAGGTTGAGTGTAGCAAAATATCTTTGCCTCATCAAACGTTTTAGAGCCCTTGCCCTGTACCATATAGCAGAGCAAGGTCCACGGCGCGCCCGCAAAACCTATTAGCGGCACGCGGCCATTTAACTCCTGCTTTATCAATTTTATCGCATCAAAAACATAGCCCAGCGTTTCATCAACATCAGGCACACGTACACGGCTAAGATCGTTAACCGTTTTTATGGGGTCCGGTAATACAGGCCCCTTGCTTTCAATCAACTGCACTTCTAAACCCATTGCCTGTGGCACCACAAGAATATCTGAAAATAAGATGGCCGCATCAACACCAATTATGTCAACCGGCTGCAATGTTATTTCAGCCGCTAATGCGGGTGTTTGGCAACGTTCAAAAAAGCCATATTTTTCCCTCAATACCATATACTCCGGCAAATAACGGCCTGCCTGGCGCATCATCCACACCGGTGTCCTTTCTGTATCTTCTCCCCTTAAGGCCCGTAATAAAAGATCGTTCTTTAATTGATTCATGATTTATTTGTATAAATGGAAATAGTTGCAAATCCTTTAACTATTTCTTACATCCTGGTTAGTTATTACATTTTCACCATTTACGTAAAAATACTCTGTTACTTTATCAACTAGGTTTTCCTGGCCTGGCCATTCGCTGGTAACTACTTTATTTGTACAATATGTGTGAATAGATCCTGTTGTTGTTTTGCCGATGGAAAAAAGCACCACATCTGTACGCACCGTGTTCATCGAGAAAAAGCTGTTTACAGCTGTAGGGCTAAAAAACATTACGCCATCGTAATCTTCGTCTACTTCGTGTGGTGTTTGCAGCGTTTGATAAGCTATAATTTCCTGCACGCGTATGTTATTGGCCCGCAATGTTTCAGGCAGGTCATCAAGGCGCTGGTCGCCACAAAAGAAAAAAACCTCTTTAGTGCCGCCTTTATCAATGATCTTTCTTGCCAGTGCCGAGGCGTTCCTGGAGGTAACTTCAAGACATGTTTCGCCAAAATATTTTATTACAGCTTCCTTGGTTACCCCGCCGATGCATGATATTTTCCAGGAAGGCTTTATGGTAATATTCATAGCAACACTTTCCACCGCGTGAACACTTGTAAACACTACATTTATTTTTTGCAGCGCCAGGAAGATCAATTGCTCCTTAAAAACGGGGGATTGCAATTTTTTTATGTCAATAAAAGGCAGCACCGTAATATCTATATTCTTTTCTGCCGCTTTGGTTATCAGGGCTTGCTCTATCGGGCGGGTACATAATATGCGCTTATTTTGCTGCATTGCGTATTGATTGTACGATATTTTCTCCTCCATTTTGCAAAACCTCGTTAGCGCATAAGGCGCTGAAACTACCGGCATCAAAACTACTGTTAAGCAGCAAATTTTTTTCTATTTCTGCCTTTTCTTTTCCGTCGGTGGAAAAAATACTGGCCCTAAAGGTTAACATATTATCTTTTATTTCGGCCAGGGCACTAATTGGGGTTGAGCATCCACCCATCAGGGTTTTTAGAAAATCTCTTTCCAACCTTGTACATGCAGCGGTTTCATCGTGGTTCAGTTTACCACAAATTTCCAATGCGGTATTATCTTCCTGCCTGCAAACAACCATAATAGCGCCTTGGGCGGGTGCCGGCAGCATCCAGTCTAACTCAACACTGTTTACCGGCCTTACATTTATACGCTCCAGGCCTGCGGCCGCAAAGATAGCGCCGTCCCAATTGCTTTCCTGTACTTTACGCAACCTGGTATTTACGTTGCCACGCAGGTTTTCGATAGCATGGCCAGGGTAACGGTGCAGCCACTGCGCCTTGCGGCGTATGCTGCTGGTGGCAATGAGGCCTCCCTTGTCAGCTAAAGGGGTGGAAGAAACAGGCTGGCCCAGTTGCCATTTTTCAACTATTGCTGCATCTTTATAAACAAATAAATCTTTGTACGATGCACGTTTTAAAACCGCTGCCTGCGCAATACCCTGTGCCAGTTGAGTGGGCACGTCCTTCATGGAATGTACCGCTATATCAATCCTTTTGCTTAACAGGGCTGCATCCAGGGCTTTTGTAAAAACGCCTTGTACGTTCATCGCGTAAATAGGGGTAACAAGGTCAATATCGCCGTCGCTTTTTATATATACTAACTCGCTTTTAACACCAGTTTTGGCCAATTCGCTTTTTACCAGTTCGGCCTGCCAAACAGCCAATGCGCTGTCACGCGTGCCTATCTTAATAATATTCATCCGGTAAAATTAGTTAACGCTGGCCGAAATAAAATCATTAATAGCTTCAATATAATTGCACCCGGGACGGTGCTGCCTGCGCATTTTTACAGCCATGCTGTTAATAACCTTTTGAACAGTATCCGTGTGCACATACAAAGGCTCGGCTGGATTTGAGGATACCGACTGAAAAAGAGTGCAGTTGTGCATATTGTTCAACTTTTCCTTTACTGCTTTTAATACAGGCACATACCTGCGCATGTTATGCCAAACCGTAAATTCATCTATATGCTGCTGAATAATCGCTTTGGCTTTTGGTACCTCAGCAACGCGGTTTTGAAGGGTTTTATCATTAATTTTAGCAAGATCATCCACGTTTACAAGAGTAATATGCGCCAGCTCTTTGGCTGCAGGATCAATGTTATTAGGAATGGAAAGGTCTATCAATATCTTTTTATTACTGTTCTGCAAATCCGCCTTTGTGATTACCGGTGTAGCAGAATTAGTGGCAACAATAACAATATCAGCCTGTTGCACCTGCTCATCAAGGTCAATATATGGTGCTGTTTGCAGCTCCAGTTCGCCTGCCAGTTGCTGTGCCTTTCCATCGGTACGGTTTATTAATGTAACGTTAGTGGCCTGTAAATAATCAACCAGGTTTTTGCAGGTGTTGCTGCCTATTTTGCCTGTACCAAGCAAAACGATCTTTTTATATTTTATGTCTTCAGCCTGCTCTTTTAAAAATTGAATGGCTGCAAATGAAACAGATACGGTGCCGCTGCTTAACTGGGTTTGGGTCCTGATGGCTTTTGATGATTGAAGCACGCAATTAACCAACCTGTCAGTAAACGCGCCGACAAACCCATTTTCCTTTGCAATTCTTGTAGCTTGTTTTATTTGGCCAACAATTTCATAATCGCCCAATATCTGGCTATCCAGCCCGGCTGCTACAGAAAACAAATGGGCAACTGCGGCGTAACCTTTCTTTACGTACGAAAGTTCTTTAAAAGCTTCTTCAGTACCAATTGTTTCGCTGCATAATAAATGCACAAGGTCTTCAGGTTGTTGGGCCAGCCCATAAATTTCAGTACGGTTACAGGTGCTTAATACAAAAAATTCTGTGATGCCCGCCCCCCTGGCAATTTGCATCAGGGAGATATATTGATCAGGGCTTATAGCAAATTGCCCCCTGATGGAAGCATCAGTTTTCCTGTAGTTAATCCCGGCTATAAAAAATTGGTTTATCTGCATCTCGGTTTATATTCCAGTTGTACCCGGCAAAGATAACCGCAGCGCATTTTGCAAAAACATGACATAAGTCAAGCCACTGTCATTTATTTGTCATGTTTTCATGCTACTAAAATCATAAAACCCTTTGTAAATGAATTTCTGTTTGGCAAATAATATGCTGTTAATTTTGCGCCAAATAAAACTGCATGGCAAAGAAAGGGGTGATACTCACCAACCTGGGTTCACCGGATTCGACAGAGGTTAAGGATGTAAGAAAATACCTTAGCGAATTTTTAATGGATGAACGTGTGATTGATATGCCATATATACGCCGCCTTCTTTTGGTTAGAGGTATTATTGTTCCATTTAGGGCACCAAAATCTGCCGAAGCATACAGAATTATTTGGGGAAAGGAGGGTTCGCCGCTTATAGCCATATCAAGGCAACTGCAAAAAGCTGTGCAGGCGCAAATGGATATACCTGTTGAACTTGCCATGCGTTACGGCAATCCGTCCCCTAAAGAAGCATACGATAAATTACTGGCTGCAAATCCCGATATGGAGGAGGTGATCATCCTGCCGTTGTACCCGCATTATGCCATGAGCAGCTTTGAAACAGCGGTTGAGTATATGAAGGAAGTGCACAAAAAAAATAACTATTCATTCAAACTAACCATTATTGGTGCATACTATAACAATGCCGGTTACATACAGGCATTGGCCGAAAGCATGAAGCCGTATCTTAAACAGGAATATGACCAGCTGCTTTTTAGTTACCATGGTATACCTGCAAGACACCTGCAAAAAAGTGACCCGACAAAAAGCCACTGTTTAAAGGTGACTGATTGCTGTAACGTAGCATCGCCTGCGCATGCTACCTGCTACAGGCACCAGGTTTTTGTTACCACAAAACTTGTTACCGAAGCGCTAAACATACCTAAAGAAAAATACAGCGTATCTTTTCAATCACGTTTGGGCAAGGGTTGGCTGGAGCCTTTTACCGATATTCGTTTGGAGCAACTGCCGAAAGAAGGCATTAAAAAGCTGTTGATACTATGCCCTGCTTTTGTAAGTGATTGCCTGGAAACGCTGGAAGAGATTGCAATACGCGGCAAAGAAAGTTTTATGGGTGCAGGCGGGGAGGAATATACAATGATCCCATGCATGAACACGCAGTCAGCCTGGGTTAAGACGGTGGTTGAGCTGGTGAAAGGTGAAAAAGTCAATAGTGAAAAGTGAATTGTGAAAGTTCCGCCCGCAAGCAATAAATTGCGTGTAGCTTTATTTATAGAACAACATACTGACTTGAAAACTATCGCTTATGTTTCTTCAACTCAACCATCAAAAACTCAATGTTTTTCAATCTGCCAAAAGTATGACCATTGAATGTTACAAGATAACGAAGTGCTTTCCACCGGAGGAAAGATTTAATATGATACAGCAGATTCGAAGGGCGGCATTGTCCGTTGTATTAAATATTGCAGAAGGTTCTTCAAGGAAGTCTGAAGTTGAAAGAAAACGGTTTTACGAAATATCCCGCGGATCTTTAATTGAAATTGATGCGGCGTTTGATATAGCAAATGAACTTGGATATATTGAAAATGTTGATTGCAAGTCTTTAGGCGAACTAATAGGTAAAACATTTAAAATGCTAACTGGCTTATTACAACATACAAGCAATTGATATTGACTATTCACATTTCACCATTCACATTATGCGATACGATTATATAAAAGCCCTTCACATCATCTTTATAGTAACCTGGTTTGCGGGTATTTTTTATATGCCCCGGTTATTTATTTACAACACAGAGGCAAATGATAAACCTGCTGAAGCCAAAAAAGTTTTGCAGGATCAATTTAGTATTATGATGAAACGCCTTTGGTATGGCATTACCTGGCCTTCTGCTATACTTACACTTATATTTGGCCCTTGGGTGATGTTTGAGGCAGGCTGGGATAGGATACTATTTACCGAAGCCGGCCAATGGCTTTTAATAAAACTGATTTTTGTTGTGCTGCTTTACCTTTACTTCTACTCACTGCACCGTATTTTTAAACAGCAGGTAAATGGTATCTTTAAATACAGCAGCCAGCAGTTAAGAATTTGGAACGAGGTTGCCACTGTTATTCTTGTTGCCGTTGTTATACTTGCGGTTGTAAAGCAAAGTATGAGCTTTGTTTGGGGGTTGGTTGGCCTGGTTGCATTTATTGCATTGCTGATGAGTGCTATTAAGATTTATAAACTTATACGGGACAAGAAATAATTATGGATAAAATAAAGAAATGGGTTATAAACACATCGGTTGGGCAACCAGCTTTGAGAAATCAAGGGAGTGGAATTATTAAACCCATAAGGAAGAAATTGGATAAATGTTTTGACTTTGAGGAATTTTTTTATAGTTTGAAAAGTGATGATAGCAACCTTTTTAATAAGGCTATTTAGTAGGTATTGAGGGTATTGATAAGAATGACAATTTTACAACGGCCTTTGTGAGGTGGGGAACTGCCAGGAAATGCATTAATTTAGTTTTTAGAAGTACCGTTTACTGTGGATTACTGTGGGAGAAATTTAAAATAAAAAACAGAGATTTTGGATCAAAAGGGATAACAAGGAAATTGGAATTGCCTCTTGATAGCTATACTCTCAAAGGTATTAAATGTGATTGTAAAAACTTGAAGATTGAATTTCAGGAAAGCGATTTTAAAAATTTTTCAATTATAAGTCTGGACAAAATAAAGTCTAATAGGCTGCAACGTTATGCTACCAAAATAAGTGAGGGCAAAAACACATGCCGAGTGAATCTTGATCTTGAATACTGGCGTAATGACAATGATGACTGATTAATTCCTGAATAAGTTTTATATGAAATATTATATATTAGTTATAGCTGCATTTTGCTTTCTGACAGCCTGCAGTACCAGACAACACGCCGACCTTATCGTTCGTAATGCGGTTGTTTATACTGTTGACAGTACTTTCAGTTCCGCTGAGGCTATGGCAGTAAAGGATGGGAAAATATTAGCTGTTGGCAAAAATGACGACATACTAAAAGCGTACGATGCAAAAGACACAGTTGATGCCAAAGGCAATGCTGTGTATCCCGGTTTTATTGATGCGCATGCGCATTTCGTGGGTTACGGCCAATCGCTTTTTGCGGTAGATTTATTTGGTTGTACCAGCAGTGATGAAATGGTGCAGCGTGTGCAAAAATTTGCATCGGAACATCCAACTGAAAAATGGATAACCGGCAGGGGATGGGACCAAAATAAATTTCCCGGTAAGCAGTTTCCCACCAATGAAAAGCTAAGCCAGCTTTTTCCAAACACACCAGTGGTTTTAGAAAGAGTGGACGGGCATGCTTACCTGGTGAATGATAAAGCTATTCAGCTTGCAGGTATTAAACCCGGCCAAACGCTAAGGGGTGGTACCGTTGAAACTATAAACAGCAAGCTAACCGGTATTTTGATAGACAATGCAGAAGGGCTGATAGGTGCGGTAGCCCCCCAGGCTACGAGAGAGGATTATATAAAGTGGCTAACCGCTGCGGAGAAAAACTGTTTCGCGCAGGGGCTTACAACCATAACAGATTGCGGGCTTAACTATCGGGAAGCCGAGGGTATTGATACACTGCAACAGCAGGGTAAGCTTGCCATGCACTTGTACATTATGCTTAGCGATGACAAAGAAAATTTTGACAGGTATTTAAAACGCGGGCCGTATAAAACCGATAAACTCTACATACACGGCTTTAAAGTATATGCCGATGGAGCACTTGGTAGTCGTGGCGCTTGCTTGTTGCAGCCTTATAATGATAAGCCCAGCTGGAGTGGTTTTTTACTGAACCGCAAAGAACACTATGATTCAGTAGCGAAAGTGCTGGCGGGCACCGAGTTTCAAATGTGTACACACGCCATTGGTGACTCAGGTAACCGCGTTATGCTTACGGTGTATAACAAATATTTGAGCGGCAAGAATGATAAACGCTGGCGGATAGAACATGCGCAGATAATTAATCCTGCTGATTTTGAGCTGTTTGGCAAAGCCTCTATCATTCCATCGGTGCAGCCAACACATGCTACCAGCGATATGTATTGGGCGGGCGACCGCTTAGGTGCTGAACGATTAAAAGGCGGTTACGCTTACAAACAATTATTGCAGCAAAATGGCTGGATAGCGTTGGGAACTGATTTTCCTGTGGAAGACATCAGCCCTTTTAAAACTTTTCTTGCAGCGGTGTTCAGGGTGGATGCAAAGGGTTACCCTGCAGGCGGTTTTCAAATGGAGAATGCTTTAACGAGAGAAGAAACGATACGGGGCATGACTATTTGGGCGGCCAAAGCTGATTTTTGGGAGAAGGAAACCGGCAGCCTTGAAGCCGGCAAAAATGCAGACTTTATCATCCTTGACAAAGACCTTATGAAAGTAAAATGGGACGAAGTGCTGCAAACAAAAGTGCTGGCAACATACAGCCAGGGAAAGAAGGTGTGGGATGGTGGCAAGTAGCTGAGTGGTTGATGAGTTGAGTGGTTGACAGATGTTAGACACAGATATTATTGATTAAACCCCGAGGATATTGAAGACCCTCGGGGTTTTGCGATTCATTAGGTCGTGGCGAGCTCGGGCGGAAGGCCCTCTCGCATTTTGGCGCATTCGCGCAAAGCTAATTCTCCCTTTTTAAGTTTAATATGCTGGATGAGAGGAACCGGTATGAAAAAAATGAAGTTCACAAGCCGGTCAAAACGGGAGTTTAGGGCTTGAAGAAACTGTGCAAATCACCGTTGTTAAACAGCAATGAAACTTCTAAAACGAAGCATCACGCCACAGGAAAAAAATAAACACATACGCTGTTACACTTGGGGAGGCGAGGGATGGTCGCCGGGGCTGTGCCGTCCGGGCGACCTTGACTTTTTTGGTGCTTTTTTTGTCAAGAAAAAAAGCACACGAAAAAAACTTAAAAGGAATGATTGCAGAGACCAGCATGGTAGTGTCGTGAAACTCGCTACGGTATTGCTTTTCAAGGAAAAGAAGACATGAATTAGGTTGAGGCCAATGCGCTTTTTAGCTGGACATGCGCTAACACATAGCCCTGCCATGCGCTTAACCATGACGCACTACGTACTCTTTCTTCTCCCAAAGCGCCAACCACAAACTACAAACTTTCTTTTACCTCATTTCCAATCCTTATTGTTTCATTTATTAGCGTTTCAAAATCTTCTTTGCGGCTACGGTGGTTTACGATGGCCAATCTTATGGCATACCTGCCCTGCAGCAGAGTAGAGGATGGTGAGGCTATACCCTGTTCCTGCAGGCGCATTAGGATTTCTTTGTTTATTCCGTTTAGTTTTTCAGCGGGTATGTTGTTGCCGGTAAAACGATAGCACACAATATTCATGGTTACCGGTGTGAGTAATTCAAGCTGCTCTTCTTTAGTTACCAGTTCGCCTACATAAAATGCCTGGTGTATGTTCTGCTGAATTAATGCTTTGTATTTTTCGAGCCCGTGTTCTTTTATGCTCATCCAAACCTTTAACGCTTTAAAACCTCTTGACAACTCTAACCCGTAATTTTGAATGCCATCCGGCCCGGCAGCCAGGCCCCTTTCGTGGTGGAGTAAATAATTAGGCGCGCCATTAAAAGCATTCCGGTGGGCTTCCGCATTTTTAACAAGTGTGCAGCCCACTTCGTAAGGCATATACATCCATTTGTGCAGGTCCAGCGCTACACTGTCTGCCACTTCAATCGCTTTTAACCTTTCCTCATAAGCCGGTGCCAGCTTGGCAAATGCACCGAACGCGCCATCCACATGAAACCATAATTTATAATCATCGCAAATGTTGCGCAACGCATCTAAATCGTCAATAGCGCCGGTGTTAACTGTGCCGGCATTGCCAACAACACAAAAAGGCAGGTTGCCATCTACATGGTCTTTTTCAATAACATCTTTCAATAAAGCGATATCAATCTCGTATTTTTCATTAACGGCTATTTTTCTCACGCCATCTGTTCCAATGCCTATTGCTTCGGCGGCTTTAATAACACAGGCATGTGTTTCGGCGGAACAATACATTACCATCCTGCCTTTTGCAGAGGCCACGCCCTGCTGTCTTGCAGTTGCTGCCTGGTGGTTGCGGGCAACTATAAGCGCGGTAATATTAGCCATGGATGCGCCGCTCACCAGTATGCCCGAAGCCGTTTGCGGGTAATGCATTATTTGTTTGCACCAGTCAACCACCTGCTTATCCACGTACACCGCCGCATGATCGCCCATGCTTACATTTGGGTTCATGGCGGATGCAAGCATGTCGGCCAGTACACCAAGCGGTGTGCCTGTGCCTTGTACCCATGCCCAAAAACGCGGATGCGTATTGCCCTTTATGTACGGGAAAATATGTTCTTTAAATTCGGCATAAACACCGTTAGCATCGGTTGGCTCAGCAGGCACATCCTGCTGCAGGAATTGTTTTGATTCATCCGGAAATTTTTGCCAAACGGGTTTTTCTTTTATATGCTGCAGGTAATCCATTACATCATCTATCATCTGGTGGCCGAGCCGGCGCATGGAATCCCAGTCCTGCGGGTCAAGTGTTTGTTCGTCGGCCAAAAACTGTTTTGCATTTTCCATTGCGAATATTTTGGTCATGCAAAAGTGGCGGAAATATCGGAAGGGGCAAACCTGAAAGTTGCGGTTATAATTTTTTTACGAACCTGCTGCTTATCCAGCCTATTATTTTTGTTGGGAATTTGTTAGCCTTGCTATACTCACCGTCGTCATATAAATAGTTTTTAAGCGGCTTGTATTTGGTATCAATGTTAACATACCACCACTCCCTGCCCGTATTGTCAGTATGCCAACCTATTGCGGTGCCCTGCGCATTTTCAGAAAGTTTTGCCACGATATTACCATAACCATTTCCCGTTGCGTCTGCCGTCGAGTCGGTATTCCAACGCTGATAAGATGTGTCGTCTATTACCGGTGAGGAACGAATTTTGTAATTATCGTTTAATACCTGGAACCTGAATTGTTTTTCAAACAAGCTGTCTGGTTGCGGGGCACCGTCAATAGTTACTCCCTGGAATGTCTGTGTAAAAACCGGCATACCTTTATCATCGAATTCTACTGTGTATATTTTTTTGAAGTCATCGTAGTCATCGCAACAGCCCCAGTCGTGTATGTATAGCTTTTTAATTTTATTATTTTCCCAATCTATTTTTTCTATACCCTGCATGTCCTTAAATGCAATCATATAACCTTTTTTTGTTGCCACATATATTTCTACTTCTTCTGCTTCACCACCATTATGCCCTTCAAATATTACGTCATTAAGGCCGTCATTATTCAAATCTAAGAAATGAAGGTGAGGATAAAGGCTGTCGATCGGTTCAATGCTTACATCTGAGCTCCCATACATCTCGAAATCATCGGCGTTGTCTTTAATAAATTTTGTAACTATTACTTTTGGCACTTTCTTTTCTATCTTCTGCCAGCTAAAAGCATTTTCTTTTTTAAACACAGGATAAATGAGCGTATCCTGGGAATAACAGGCAAAGAAATTAACTGAAAGTAGAGTTATTAGCAGGGGTTTATAAAAAGCACTCATAAGGGTAAACGTATTGGTTTTGTTGTGTGCTAAAGCTACACTATTATTTTATGCGTTGTCAGCTTCATTGGCTGGCGCAACCACTTTATTTTTTAATTCCAGCAAATCAGTTTCCACCTGTTTTACTATCTCGTGTACGTCAGTGCTTGCTGCAGGCGTTGGTTCACCAAATAGCAGCTTGGCGCTATAAGGCACAATTAGGCTATCGCCCTTGGGCATTGCTTTACCTAGCCCACTCATAAATACCGGCACATATTTTATATGCGGCCTTTTTGATAAGAGTATGCCTATACCTGCTTTTAACGGCTGCATTATTTCGGGTTCGCCCCGGGTGCCTTCCGGGAAAATGATTAATGAATACCCTTCATCAAGTGCCGCGAGCATTTTATTAATAGGGTCGTCAGCGCGATTGTCCTTATCTCTTTTTCTCGGTATCAATAATGCGTTTATAAAATAAGTGCTTAGTTTTTCCTGCCGTTTAGTTTTACCAAAATGGTCTGCAGCGGCAACAGGTTTTACCTTATGTATTATTTTGCGTGGGATGCATGCCATTAACGTCATGGTATCCAAATGGCTGTTGTGGTTGGCCACAATAATAAATTGTTTTTCGTCTTTTAAAAAGGCAGCCCTGTGAAATTGCACACCCACGAAAATTTTGAGAAAATTTCGTACTGCGAATGAATAGGTAAACTGCAGAATTAATTTCTTCATTAGTATGCTATATAATAAACCAGGTGAAAAAAGGCAGGTGCTGCATACGCTAGCGAATCAATCCTGTCTAAAATACCGCCGTGGCCGGGTATGATGCTGCCGGTATCTTTAAGCCCGATATCCCTTTTTACTGACGACATTACGATGTCGCCAACAAAACCTGCAACCGCCACTATAAAGGTTACCAGTAAAGCCTGCCAGCCGTTTAGCGGTGTAAGAAAGCGCAGCAAATAACCGATGCCCGTGGTGCAAATGATGCCACCAATAAAGCCTTCCCAGGTTTTATTGGGGCTTATTTTTGGAATTATCTTGTGCCTGCCCAGCAGCTTGCCCCAGGTAAACTGCATTACGTCATTTATTTCGGTAATGAAAACAAGGAATAATAATAAACCTCTGCCACCATTGCTAAAGCCTTTCAATTCAGGCAGTGATAACAGGTATGCCATGTGGCTTATGCCGAAAACGGTGAGCATCAGCGTCCATTGCAGCATTGACATGGATTTTACAATACCATGCGTATCGCCTTTTAACACAAGTCGCAGGGGCAACAGCAAGAACATTATTACCGGTATAAAAATAATAAATGCGCCATACCAGCCAATGTATGCTAAGTAATACTGGATAGGGATGGAAACAAATGCCCAAAATATAGCGCGCCTGTCAGACTCGCGGAAGCCAAGTATGGAATACAACTCCCTAAATGCAGCGAAGGAAAGAAATGCAATGGCTACATAAGAAATATTGGTATTAACCAAAGTGGCACCGATAAAAACGGTAGCCATTACCCACCACGATTTTGTTCTTGCTTTTAGCTCGCCAAGTTTAGCATTGGGGTTGATCTTACCGATGATAAAAAACAGCAGCGTAGCAAAAATGAGGATTGCGAAAATAAGCGCGACTACAATCAGCAGGTCATTTTTATGCGCTATATCTGTCCTGAAAATTTTTTCCATTTATTGCAATGATTTTTTTATCCGTGTATAAGTGCTTAGCAGCAATAGCAGGTTAATGGCGCCGAATATCCAGGCAGAATAAGGGCCGAATGGTACATGAAAAAAACTTAATAACCCATAGATACTTATTACAAATGCGCGGTCGCTTTTGCCCATTGGGCCATCATACCTGCGTTGGCCGGAAACTACTTTTGCCAATAACCCGGCAAACTCATTAATAATGCCCAGGCAAAGGAACAGCACGATTAAATAAAGATTCCCTTGCTCAAATTTTAGCAATGGGATATAAATAAAGAGATCGGAAATGATATCGCCAACCTCATTAAGCACTTCCCCTTTTTTTGATTGCTGGTTGTATGTTCTGGCCATCATTCCATCCAGCGCATTTAATGCCATGCGTATAAGCAACCCAACCGGCAGGGCAAGAAATAAAACGTTAAACCGATCAGCATACCAAAATGCAATGCCGATAATTAATGAAAGAAGGATGGACGAAATGGTAATTTGATTGGCGGTTACACCCGTTTTATGAAGCCGTATTAAAATGGGTTTTAGGAGTTGCTGAAACTTGGGTTTTATAGTATAAACTGATATCATCGGGGCTTATTGCTTAACCAAAGTAGTGCAATAAATTAAACCTGCAACAATTATGACGGGAGTTTAACAAGATTGTTGCAATGGAAAATCGCCTCACCTCACAATAACCACATACCCGCTTTGCTTAACCGGCCTGCCATTTTCGCCCGCACACTGAGCAATATAATAGTAGGTACCAACGGGTAAAGGTTTACCATTTATAGTACCATCCCATTGTTTGTTAACATCGTTTGTAACAAATACACTTTGCCCAAAGCGGTTAAAAATGGTTAAGCTGTAATTTGCAACGATGCCCTGCATTTTAAATCGCCATGTATCGTTTATGCCATCGCCGTTTGGCGAAAAGGCACTGGGAATGCTTATTTTGGTACTGTCAAAAACCATTATCTCCACAGGTTGCAATGCGCTGGCACAATCGCCTTTTACGTATTGTATGTAAAAAAGCTTGTTATAATAAACCGGTGGTGTTACCAGTGTGCCGGCCGAAGAAGAACTTACAGGTATAGCAGCATTTGCAGTGTCGTATAAATTATATATGCCCGGCCGCACATTGGTAACCTGTATTACCGTTGCATAACTGCGCTGCACCTGCTGGTTTGCTGCCTGGGGGTTTTGCAGCAATAAACTATAATTTTTTACAGCAAACGGGGTGCTGTTAACAGTACAGGTAAACTGGTCGGTTACGGCCGCATAATAACTGCCCGCGGGTAATTTGCTGATGCCTGCCGGGGTGCTGCCAAAAGACTGCTGCGCATTGTTAAACCATGCCCATGTATATGTTCTGTAAATATCTTTTAACTGCAGGTTGCTTATGGTGCCAACACTTGTATTACAGGTGTCGTCTGTTATGTGTACTGCATCGTAAACAAACACTGGTTTGCCGTGTTGTTTAACGGGGGTGTTGAAGATAGATTGCGTGCAACCATTAATATCTGTTGCATACAATGAATAGTGCCCTGCAGCAAGGCCGTACACCGCGGTATTGGTTGACAACAATTTGCCCGTAGTATCATTCATCCACTGGAACGTATAGAGCGCGGTATCCCTGGTAAATTTAAGCGGTTTAACAAAGCCATTATCCAGGTCGCAATTGGGATCGGAAATGATTTCCTGTGTAATTGTATCCGTTAAAAAGCCTGCCTGGGGTATGTTTATGGTATTGGTTTTTATATTACATCCATTACTGTTACTTAATGTTAACCGGTAATTGCCGGGCGCAATATTATTAATATCCTCATTATTACCCACTATATTATTGGTTGCCGTGTTTATCCAGGTAAAGATTGTTGTGTTGGTGGAAGTGATGCCCTGTATGCTACCATCTGAGCCTTTGCAGGAAGAAGGTTTTATAACTATTTTGGTGGTGTCGAGCGTAAGAGGCTTTTCATCAACCTTTATTCCCGGTGTATTTATTGTGCAGCCATAACTATTTATAAAGAATAATTGGTAGCTGCCTGCCGGTAAACCAGCAATATCTTCAGCCCGGCCAACTGTATCTGTGGTGGCAGTATTTACCCAGGCATAACCAGTTACATTAGATGAGGTGATACCTTTTATGCTTCCGTCGGAACCTTTACACGAGGCTGCAACCACAACCATTTTGCCTGTATCGTAAGCAAGCATTTTTTCAGTAACCTGTATATTGTTTGTATTTGCCCTGCAGCCAGGATTACTCGTGAAATACAACTGGTAGCTGCCCGCTGCCAGGCCGGCAATATCTTCGGTACGGCCAATGGTATCGGTGGTGGCAGTATTTACCCAGGCATACGCGCTGGTATTGGCTGAAGTAATACCCTTAACGCTGCCGTCAGCACCGTTACATGATGCCTGGATTACCTGCATTTTACTCGTATCGAACGTAACAACACCTGCATTGGCGACTGTGTAATAGGCGGTTGTAATGGTATCGCAACCGCCACTGTCTTTAAATTTAAGCCGGTATTTACCGGCAGGAACATTTAAAAGATCAAGGGTATGGCTTACCGCTTTACCTGCGGAATCCTGCCACGCCATATAAACGGTACCGGACGCATTTTGGTAAGTAACGTTTTTTATTGAGCCATTTTTTTTGCCGCA
>FTJK01000019.1_pt2 | contig 16061 bp, 16 predicted proteins | sample 1658811 | NCBI WGS metagenome assembly FTJK01 (sample SAMEA3914857, study PRJEB12502) | metagenome | biome: forest; material: soil | place: USA | collected 2011-06-22 | depth 0.1 m
GGATAGCATTGAATTACAGCTACATGGAACCGATAACTGAAGACATTTTCCTGCAGACCTGCCTTACCCAGGTAGAAAAAAAACTTAACTGGGGCAGCAGTGAATTATGGGTTAACCAGGATTTTGAAAACCTCAGCGAAAAGATTGAGGAGGCCACAGGCGTGCAGCTAAGCGTAACTACCCTTAAGCGTATTTGGGGCAAGGTTAAATATAAGAGTAAACCCACTATAACCACGCTAAATGCACTGGCCGGTTTTATAGGGTTTCAGCATTGGCGCGCGTTTAAACAAAGCCTTAATGTACAAACTGAAGAAAAACCCGAAAGCATTGTTGATGAAGAAGTTATAGTACCTGCCAAGGTGTTGCAGATAGCATCCAACCGGGCAAAAAGGCATAAGGCCATGCTACAGGCGGCTATTATCGTTATTATATTTCTTGCCGGTTTTTTGGTTTACTCTTTTTCATCCAAAACAGCGCAACCCGCAAAAATAGACCCGTCCAAATTTGCATTCAGCAGCGGTAAAACGGTTGCATCCGGGGTGCCCAACTCGGTTATATTCGATTATAACGCCAAAGCTACTGCTCCAACAGACAGCATTTTTATACAACAATCCTGGGACAAAAGGCTAAGCCAGCAGGTATCACGCGACGAGAACCAACATACCTCCATCTACTACTATCCGGGATTTTTTAAGGCAAAACTCGTTGTAAATAAGCAAGTTGTAAAGGAACATAACTTGTTTATACAAACCAATGGCTGGCTGCCTTTAGCTGAACAAAGCCCTGTACCCGTGTATTTTAAAGAGGCTGATATAAAGCATAATGGTACCCTTGGCCTGCCGCTTAGCAAGCTTAAGGGCAACAATATCCTCTTACAACCTGAAACACCATGGGTTGATTACTATAACGTTAGAACATTTGGCGGTGTCAACACTCGCAACTTTACCTTTGAAACCGAGGTGAAAAACGATTATATCCAGGGCTCTGCTGTTTGTGGAAATATACAGGTAAAAATACTAACTGAAGGCAGCGCTATTGTTATGCCCCTTTCTATAAAAGGCTGTGTATCAGACCTTAGTGTCATATTTGTTGACAGCATAGCCGATGGTAAAACCAACGATCTGTCAGCTTTTGGCTGCGATGTGTCGCAATGGGTAAAGCTGCGTTGCGAGGTAATAAATAAGCGAGGCAGTATATACGTAAACGGCCACCAGGCTTTTCAAATGTCGTTCACATCCCCTGTTACAAATATCACGGGCATCGTTTACCACTTCCAGGGTACAGGCAGTGTAAGGCAGGTAACACTCTCAAAAATTGATGGAACAGTAGTTTACCAGGAGAAGTTTTGATGGAGTTATGATGTTTCAATAACCACTTGCCGTTACGAAAAGCAACAGAAACGGATACAGTTCGGATGTAAAACCGATACAAAGCGAAACAGGAACGGATAGTTGTTTGCAGTCTTTAAACCCTACCCTTTTACCTTCCGGTGTAAACTACAAACCACAAACTATAAACTACAAACTATTCCAGTTCCAAATGCTGCGAGTGTACTTCGCTCCCAAAAAAAGTAATGGCATGTTTGTCAAAATCTTCTGTGGCATCGGTGGTATAAAAAGAACGCACGCCATTTTTTGATAGCTGCTCTTCCAGTTCCGTGTGCCGCTCAAGATACACAGCCAGGCTGTCGGCAACAATGCTGCCCTGCGAAACGATGGCAACGTCAACCGGCATATATTCCTGTATTTTTTTCAGCATAATAGGGTAATGTGTACAGGCAAGCAGTACCGTATCCATCAGGGGGTCTTTCGCCAGCAGTTCCCTTATATTCTTTTTAATGAAAAAATCTGCGCCGTGCCCCAGGTGTTCACCATTCTCTATCAGCGGCACCCACATTGGGCAAGCCTCCTGCGATACATGCACATCCGGGAAAAATTTATTTATCTCAATTACATACGACTGCGACTGTACCGTGCCATTGGTGGCCAAAATGCCAACGCTTTTGCATTTACTTAAACCTCCTATCATTTCGGTGGAAGGCCGTATAACCCCCAACACCCTTTTTTTGGAGTCTATATTCGGCAAGTCGTTTTGCTGAATGGTACGCAATGCCTTGGCTGAGGCTGTATTGCATGCCAGTATTACCAGCGGGCAACCCTGCTGAAAAAACCATTTTACACACTGCAGCGTGTAATGATATACTGTTTCAAAACTGCGGTTACCATAAGGTGCCCGGGCATTATCGCCCATATATATATAATCGTACTCCGGCAGCTTAGCCACAATATCCTTAAGAACGGTAAGCCCACCGTATCCGGAATCAAAAACCCCTATAGGTTGCCGCGCCTGTTGCATACCCAAAATTAAAGAACCACGCCTGTTTTAAGCGTGGTTCTTTTAAATAAATATTATTCAATTTAAAATGCATCGTTTACCTTATGGCTTACCTGCAGGTTTAGCACCGCCTGCACCGGCCGGCTTAGCAGCACCATTTGCCGGGTTGGCCGTACCCTGTTGTGCATCAGGGTCAACACCTAACACCAACAATTCCTGCGGCAACGATGTAAGTTTCAGGTCTTTCGCTACCGAAATAAACAGGTTGTCAATCGGCGGCCCAAATTCATAAGCGCCGGGTTTAAGCACAAGGATGTATTTTTTGGCTTGCAGTATTTTTACGTAAGATGCCTGCACCTGTACATACAGGCTTTGGGCAAGTTTTGCTTTCTTATCTTCCAGTTTCCCCTGTGCATATTGCTGCCAGTTGGTAAGGTAAGCTACCATCTGCTGCTTTTGTTGGTTCATATAGTCCTGCGTAGTCTTTGACTTTGTGCCTGCTTTTACAGCACCGGAATCAGCTTTTAAAGTGCTGTCCAAGCGCTGATATTCACTTAAATAAAACTGGTATTCGGAAGTAAGTGAATCTATTTGGTACAGGCGTAAAAGGCTGTCAACTGCGCGGTAGCCCGGCATGGCGGTTACCATAGCATCCATATCAAAAACCCCTATTTTCATTGTTTGAGCGCTGGCTTTATCACCTGCAACGAACATTCCTGCGATAGTTAGCAGGGTAAAGAACACCTTTTTCATTTTTTAGATTTTATTGTTTTTTTGTGGTTACGCATTAGCTTTTAACCCCTAATTCCCTAAGTACTTCGTCGCTCTTGTCTAATTTTGGGTCGGCAAATATAACAGTAATTCCCTCACTTTTATCCAGAATAAAATCGTAGCCGTGCGCTACAGCTATCTTCTGTACTGCGTTATATACCTTATCCTGCAAAGGTTTAACAAGGGTTTGCCGTTCTTTAAAAAGATCGCCCTCGTAGCCAAACCTTCTTTTTTGCAGGTCCCTCAATTCCTTTTCTTTATTAAACAGTTCATCTTCCCTTTTTTTCTTCAATTCATCGCTCAGCATAAACTGTTCAGCATCATAGTCTTTATACATTTGGGTCAGTACAGCCTGTTTATCATCTATTTCCTTTTGCCACTGCGCACTAAGGTCCTGCAGCTTTTTGTCAGCCATGTTATATTCAGGTATTTTACTTAGAATATATTTGGTGTCAATAATGGCATATTTCTGGGCAGCACTGCTAAAGGCAGTGAACAGCATTATTAAAGCAGGCAATATTAACTTTTTCATAAAAGAGTTTTTTTTCAGGAATATGAAAATAAGCATTTTATGTATAGTTATGCTAATCGGGTTCATATCCCAGCATAAATGTAAATCTGCCCGCATTTTTAAGGCCATTGCCCGGTGTAAGCCTGTCTAAGCCTATACCATAATCAAAGCCAAGCAACCCAAACATTGGAAGGAAGAAACGCGCACCGATACCAACAGACCGCCTTAACCTGAAGGGGTCGTAGTCTTTAAATGAATACCAGCCGTTTGCTGCTTCAAAAAACGTTAAGGCATAAATAGTGCTGCTCGGGTTCAGGCTTAACGGGTAACGAAGCTCAAGAGTATATTTATTAAAGATGGTAAAATATTGTGACGCCCCCTGCTGATCAGGGTTTACACGGGGGTCGGAGGTTTGATAAACCGGGTAACCTCTTTGCGAAACGATGTCATAACCCAATAACGCATAACTGTTGCTTAACCCCGCGTCACCCACCTGGAAACGCTCAAAAGGCGAAATATCAAGTTTGTTATTATACCTGCCTATATATCCATATTTTGCCGCCATCTTCAGCACAAACTGCTTGTTTTTATCTTCGCCTGTGGGCTGGCCTATCGGCACATACCACTCACCTGTAAACCGCCATTTATGGTATTCCACCCATTTGTAAGGGTTTGCTGATGTAACAGTGCTGGGATCAAACAATGAGAATGGCGGCGTTAGCTGCAGGCTGAGTAAAAAATTAGAGCCTGAGCGCGGGAAAGTTGGCTGGTCAACCGACGTACGCTGAACAGCGATTTTAATACTCACATTATTGGAAATACCATTATTAAATATAGTACCATTCTTTAGCCTCAGGTTTTGATCAATGGCATAGTTTTTCAATGTGTAACGTGCATAGTTAAAGGTAACGCCGAGGGAAAAGAAGTCATCCGGCCATTTTAACTGTTTGCCAAGCCCTATGGCAAAACCGGTAGTCCTGAAATAGGAGCTGTCTGCCTGGGCATTGTCGTATGTGTATGTTAATGGGTTATATGCATTTGAAAATTTAGTATCAAATAAGCTTACTGTAAGCGAATTTCGTTTGGTACCGCCCAACCATGGCTCAGTAAACGATACATTATAGCTGCGGTACGCGGCGCCATTGCTTTGAAAACGCACACTCAGCTTTTGGCCATCGCCGGTAGGTAAAGGGTCCCAGGCTTTTTTGCTGAATATATTCTTTATTGAGAAGTTATTAAACGTTACACCAAGTGTTCCGGTCAGGCCTATGCCACCCCCAAAACCAGCACTCAATTCAAGTTGGTCGCTCGATTTTTCTACCAGCTTCCAGGTTATATCCACCGTGCCATCCTCGGGGTTAGGTACAATATTGGGCTCAATTTTTTCCTGGTCAAAAAATCCGAGTTGCGCCAGTTCGCGTTGTGAACGTATCACCTCGGTACGGCTGAACTTTTCGCCCGGTATCGTCCTAAGTTCCCGGCGTATAACGTACTCCTTCGTTTTTTCGTTACCGCTTATCTTAACATTTTTCCAGGTGGCCACAGATCCTTCGGTAATACGGATTTCAAAATCGATCGTATCGTTATACACAGCGGTTTCAATAGGGTCTATACGAAAGAAAAGATAACCTTCATCATAGTATAACCCGCTTATATCGCCACCTTCAGGCGCTACATTTTTACCAAGTTTTTTAAATAAAAGCTCGGAGTTATAAGTATCGCCTTTATGAATACCTAATATCAGCGTTAATATGGAATCGGAGTATTTTGTATTGCCACGCCACCCTATATTGCCAAAATAATATTTATGCCCCTCGTCCACTCTTATGTCAATATTCATGGTTCCCCTGGCAGTATCCAGGCGTTTGCTGTCAGCTACTATAGCAGCATCCCTAAAGCCGAGTGAGTTGTAGTAATCAACCAGCTTATTTTTATCATCCTCGTATTTTACAGCATTAAACTTGGCCGAGGTAAACAGCTTCAGGCGTATAAAAGGGCTTAAAACCTTTTTGGTTTTGCTAAATGTAAGATACCCTTTTTCGTGCAGGTACTGCTTAAAGGTATATACCTGGGCGGGTGCAAGCCCCCCTGAACCATACACAGGGTGCAGGGTAAGGTGGGTCATCTCCTTTGTATCCTTCATTTTACCTTTAAGGGCATCCGAAGATACAGTGTTGCCGATAAAGGCTATGTTATCAACTTTTTCTTTCTTGCCCTTATCAATATTAAAATTAAGTATCGCAGTATTTTCGAAGGTGCTGTCTTTTTTTTGCTCAACCGTTACAGTAGCCAGCGGAAAGCCTTTGTCGGCAAAATATTTTTTTATGGCGTCTGAAGCTGTGCGCTTCATGTTCTCCGTAATTACCCTGTTAACCACAAGCGCAGCCTTCTCCTTAATATCATCACTCTGGCTTTTATTTACACCGTTAAAAAAATATTTGCTAAGCCTTGGTCTTTCGGTAACATTAATTTCAAGGTATATATTGGTGCCCTGTAATTTGGTGATATATATAGTTACATCGCTAAAATAATTTTGCGCCCATAATTTGGTAATAGCTTTTGAAAAATTATCGCCACCTGGTATTGTAATTTCATCCCCTACATTTATACCGCTTACTGATATAAGCAGTGCCTCGTCAAAGTATTTATTGCCTGTTACTTTTATACCGGCCACTTTATATTTTTGGGCCTGGCGCTGGTTAAAAATGTTCTGCAGGTCTGCACTAATTGACGTTATGGTAGTATCAGCATTGCTACCACCCGGCACCTGGGCATGCGTTGTAAAACTGCCCATGCAAAAGATAATTGCCAGGGAAAACGATATAGAAAATTTCTGCATCCGGATTGCTGTTTGTTTATTTTGCTCTCTCAAAACCCCGCGCGGCGGGGCCGGCAGTTCTTGTTTTAGTGGCGGCAAATTAACGGGAATAATTAAAAGTGTTTGTTAAATAACGTTTTAAAAAAAATAAGCGTTGTTACTGGGCCACAGGCTCATGCTGTAATTGCGCGCTTATTTTGCCGAAACGCCGTTCGCGTGCCTGGTAGTCTAAAATGGCTTCAACCAGGTTTTCTTTCCTAAAGTCCGGCCATCTTGTATCAGTAAAATATAGCTCAGCGTATGCCAGCTGGTAAAGCAAAAAGTTGCTTATCCTAAACTCGCCGCTGGTACGTATCATCAATTCCGGGTCGGGAAATGCACTGGTTGTCAGGTAGTTCTGCAAAGTGTCCTGCGTTATGCAGGCAGGGTCTATTTTACCTGCCTGTACATCCAGGGCGATGTTTTTTACAGCATTCACCAGCTCCCAGCGGCTGCTGTAGCTTAGCGCCAGTATAAGGTTAAGCCCTGTGTTATGGCTTGTTTCGTTAATAGCCTCCTGCAGCTCGTTGCGCGCATAAACAGGCAGCATTTGTATATCGCCAATTACATGCAGCCTTATGTTATTTTTATTTAACACGTGCACTTCAGCGCGTATGGTATCCACCAGCAGTTCCATTAACCCGCTAACTTCGTACTCTGGCCTGTCCCAGTTTTCGGTGCTGAATGTGTAAAGTGTTAAATATTCAATGCCAATTTCGCTGGCGCCTTCTACAATATTCCTTACACTTTCAACGCCATGAAAATGACCAAAAAGCCGGTCCTGGCCTTTTTCCTGTGCCCAGCGCCCGTTACCATCCATAATAATGGCTATATGGCGGGGCAGCCGGCTTTTATCAATTTTTTCCAGTTGCTGCATAATTCTTTTAGCGAGGTTAAGAATTGGCGAAGTTAATAAAATAGATTTTTGTAAAAATGATTAATTACCCCGTTTAAAACAAACAATTGGTAAAGTTTAAGTCATTTAAATGAAATGAATAGGCCCGCCTGCGGTAAAAAGCAACAGCAAAGCTTGCCGCAGTTGGGCGGCATACAATGGCAATGGGCGTAACCCATCGTGAAAATGCAGAAAGCTGTTTGGTTTGGATGTATTAATTACCCACGGTTGGGCACTTGTAAGAAGCAATATTTAGCGAAATGCCGACGTGAAATATAACATAAGCATCATTTTGGGCGCTGTTACCACGCTGGCGGTCTTTAATGCCTATTGGGCTGTTTGTTATTTCATAGCTCCTGTCCTGCAAAAGAAAAGCAGGTGAAGGCTGGCCGTTTGGCAAAGGTGGAAATGCGGCGGAGCCGGCGTATGTTGTGCTAACGTCGTCAATATAATCAGTAGTGGTAAAGCGGTAACCTACCTCCCCAAAAACATTTACTTTGGTTGAAAGGCTGTATTTTATACCAACATTAAGCGGAAAACATACCGCCATCGATCCGTAAGGCTTTCTGTTAGGGTATTGGGTGCTGCCCTGCCCCTCGGTGCCAAGCGCCCGGAGAAAATACTTTTGCCCTGCCAGGTAAGCATAAGGGTCGTAGGAAAAAACGCCTACACCTAACGATAGGTATGGCGTATAATTAAAGCCCTCCACACCCGGTATAAATTTAAAAAAATTAAACTGCCCGTTTAGCGAAAATTCCCAAATACTGGTATTAAAACTAAGGTTGCGCAAAAGCTGGGTTTGGTTTTTGCTGTATATGTCAGAATATGCAAGAAACGCGTAATCGCCTGCTACTTTTAAGCCTACATAATTATTAAACTGTTTCAAAAAATAGATACCCGCGGTAAACTTGGGGCGGTTTAATGCGGCGTTTGTATTAAGGTCGCCAAAGTAGTGGTCAAGCCCAACACCAATACCAAATTCCCCCTCCTGTTTATAGCTTTCATACTGGGCATTTGCCCACGCAAATGATATAAATAATAGGCAGCTAAGTAAAATAGGTTTCAGCATGATATGCAAAATAATACTGTTAAAACGAAAAAATAACAATTTTCTTGTATGGAATGAATTATTTAATGAGGAAAGGGGGTGAATGGCAGTAAAAACACAGGCCTAAAATAATACCAATTCCTTTTTTTCAAGTGCTGTTTCTTCCAATCCTGATGGGATTGGATATAAATAGGCCCGGATAAAAAGGCCCGGATAAAACATGGGGTGGGAAATGGTTTTTTTTCGGAAAACCCTGACGGGGTTCAATAAAATCCTGTGCTACTAAACCGCAAATGCGAAATAAGAATTTAGGTTTCATTTTATTTTCATTTCGCATATGATACGCAGCCCACATAACTTTTTTATAAGCCCCGTTTTCCGCATTTTATATATCATTAATTGTAAATAAATTCTTTCCTTCGCTGTAAAATTTCTCCTGTATATGATAACACTAAACGAAGGCGATAAAGCCCCAGCTTTTAAAGGCATTGACCAAAACGGCAATAAAGTTTCGATCGTTGATTATAAGGGCAAAAAACTGGCGCTGTATTTTTATTCGGAGGACGACAGCCCTACTTGCACAATAGAGGCCTGCAACCTGCGGGATAATTTTGCGCTACTAAAACAAAAAGGCATTGAAATAGTAGGCGTAAGCCCGGATGACGAAAAAAGTCATAAAAAATTTGAAACAAAATACCAATTGCCGTTTACCCTTATTGCCGATACCGGGCATAAGGTGCTGGAGCAATACGGTGTTTGGGGCGAAAAACAGATGTTTGGCAATCATTACATGGGCGTACACCGCACCACCTTTTTAATTGACGAAAAAGGGAAGATCAAAAAAATATTCAAAAAGCCTAAGAACAAGGCACATGCAGAGGAGATTGTAAAGGCTTTTGGATTGTAGATGACAGATGGCCGATGACCGTTGACAGTGCGGCGAGGAACAAATCAATCTTAGTCCTTTCTGTCAACGGTCATCTGCCATCTGTCAACCTGCATTTATAATCCACTCTATTTCGCCGAAGGTAAAAGTATCCCAGGCAGCACCTTCCACCCGCAACCTGCCATCCGGCAATACTTCTTTAATGATGGCATCGAACGCAATATTGTTTTTTTTCAGCCTCACGGTTTTATCTTTTTTATACAGCACATTATTATAGGCCGCAAGCACGCCATTTTTGCTGGTTTGCAACTGTGTAAAACGCGCTTCAACAGCCGTGCACAGTTCCTTTGCAAAAGCGATGATCTCAAAATTTTTACCCGTTATTTGCTTTAGGCTTACAGCCCGTTTAGTATTATCCCCAAAGGCTGTTTGGTTAATATTTATGCCCATGCCTGCCACCGCCCACTGCCAATTATTTCCGCGTATAATGTTCTCTATCAATATGCCCCCTGCCTTTCTGTCATTCCAATAAATGTCGTTAGGCCATTTAACACAGCTTTCACTACCGGCATATTTACTGAAAATATCATGTACAGCCACGGCTATTGCGGCGCTTAAATAAAATTGAGCGGAAACTGGTAACCCGCTGGTATTTAGGGCTACTGATAACATTACGTTTTCACCCGGTGTGGCATGCCACTGCCTGCCCCGCTGCCCCTTGCCCGCTGTTTGATTATAAGCAAACCAGGCTGTACCATGTTGTGCAGCACCCAATTGCAGTTGTTCCATGGCATAGTTGTTGGTGCTGTCAACCGATATTAATTCTATAAATGGTTGCCCGATAGGATGAATTATGCTGTTGGAAGACAAAAGAATTAGTATTTTTGGCCAAAATTAGCTGAATCGCAGCCGGCCCTCATTATATTTAATAAATTATTTCACTATAAATTCGATTGATTATTGGCACCTTTATCTGTTTTGGCTGAGCGCAAAAAAACCAGCGTAGTAAAGCTTAACCGCAATTCTAAATTATTCAAATCTGTCATTAAGGCTATCCGCGAAAAGAAGGGGGAACATATAGTGGCCCTCGACCTGCGAAAAATACCTGAAGCAGTTGCCGATTTCTTTGTTATTTGTGAGGCGTCAAATATTACGCAGGTTAAAGCCATAAGCGATGCGGTGGAAGATACCGTGAAAGAGGAATGTGGCGAAATACCGTATAAACACGAAGGCCACCAGGCGCGGCAGTGGATATTGATTGATTACGTAAACATTGTGGTGCATGTGATGCACAGCGAAACGCGCAAGTTTTATAAACTGGAAGAGATGTGGAGCGATGCGGTACTGGAAGAATTTGATAGTTAAAATAAATGTTGCACCATTTAAACCTTTTTTTTAAAAAACCATTAAACAAATTGTGAAGTAAGCAAGTATGGCACAAGATGATAAAAACATAAAACCCAATCTTCCTGGAAGAGAGGGCGACGATAAAAATTTACGAAAAGGCCCCCGTTTTAATATATACTGGATATATGCACTTATTGCAGTTGCACTTATTGGTTACCAATGGGTTTCCCGTAATACATCAGAAACAGGCCCTGTTAACGAGCAGGAGTTTTTTCAGCACATGCTTTTACCGGGTGATGTTACAAAGGTTGACCTGATTACAAACAAAGACCTTGTTAGGGTGTACATCAACAGCGACAGTATTAATAAGCCTTATTACAATGATAAAAAGCCCAAAAACTTTGTATCCGATCCTAAAACGCCTGTTTTTGAATTTACAGTAGCTGATGCAAAAACATGGCCGGCCCGGTATGACCAGTTTTGCAAAGATCACGGCATCCCCGACTCAAGGAAGAGTATTAATATTACAAAAGAAGGCGAGTGGCTAAGCCCGGTGGCAAACATACTGGTTACCGTTTTGCTGTTTGTGGTAATGATATTTTTATTTATGCGCAAAATGGGTGGCCCTGCAGGTGGTGGTGGCCCCGGTGGCATATTTAATATAGGCAAATCAAAAGCGCAGTTATTTGAAAAAGGTACTAAGGTCAACATAAATTTTGGCGATGTGGCTGGCCTTGACGAGGCCAAAGTGGAAGTGATGGAAATTGTTGACTTTTTAAAGAACCCCAAAAAATATACGCTGCTTGGTGGTAAAATACCAAAAGGTGCCTTGTTAATAGGCCCTCCCGGTACCGGTAAAACATTGCTGGCCAAAGCTGTGGCAGGCGAAGCACAGGTGCCCTTTTTCAGCATGAGCGGTTCCGACTTTGTGGAACTGTTTGTAGGTGTGGGCGCCAGCCGTGTAAGGGATTTGTTTAAACAGGCAAGAGAAAAAGCTCCATGTATTATTTTCATTGACGAAATAGATGCAATTGGCCGTGCGCGTGGCCGCAACGCCATAATGAGCAACGACGAAAGGGAAAACACCCTTAACCAGTTGCTTGTTGAAATGGATGGTTTTGCCGGTGATGCCGGTATTATTATACTGGCAGCCACCAACAGGCCTGATGTGTTAGACCCCGCTTTATTGCGCCCCGGCCGTTTTGACCGCCAAATATCAATTGACAAACCGGATGTTAAAGGCAGGGAATCTATTTTTAAAGTGCATTTAAAACCCATTAAGATATCCCAAACGCTGGACATACATAAGCTGGCTGAACAAACACCCGGGTTTGCCGGTGCTGATATTGCCAATGTGTGTAACGAGGCAGCACTTATAGCCGCCCGTAAGGGAAAAGACGCCGTAGATATGAGCGATTTTCAGGATGCAATTGACCGTGTTATCGGTGGCCTTGAAAAAAAGAACAAGATAATTTTACCGGAAGAGAAAGAGATAATCGCTTACCACGAAGCAGGCCATGCTATTTGCGGTTGGTACCTGGAGCATGCTTACCCGCTGCTAAAAGTAACCATCGTGCCACGCGGTACAGCAGCCTTGGGTTATGCACAATACACACCAAAAGAGCAATACCTGTACAATACTGACCAGTTGATGGACCAGATTTGTATGACACTCGGTGGCAGGGCTGCTGAACAAATATTCTTCGGCAAAATATCTACAGGTGCTTCAAACGACTTGCAGCAAATTACGCGCATGGCTTACAGCATGGTAACTGTTTATGGTATGAACGAGAAAGTTGGTAACGTAAGCTTTTACGACCCCAGCCAGGAAAACCAGTTTACCAAGCCATTTAGTGAGGAAACCGGTAAAATAATTGACGAAGAAGTTAGAAAGCTTATTGAGCAGGGCTATATAAGAACGATAGCATTGCTTACCGAAAAAAGGGCGCAGGTGGAAATGCTGGCGAAAGAATTGCTGGTAAAGGAAGTATTGTTTAAAAGCGACCTTGAAACTCTTATTGGCAAACGCCCGTACGAGGAGAAAAAACTGCTGGATGTAACCGACGAACCACCTGCTGATAACAGGCATGCAGAAACCGGCCTTAGCCCAAAAGAAGAAACAGTTCCTGGTTATAACCCCCCGAGGCCACTCTGATAAAATATATGTGTGATGAAAATATCACCCGCAAAACAAAATATATTAAAAAAAATACGGCAGGCACTGAGTAATACAGTGCCTGTTCCGTTTCCGCAAAGCGAAGGCAGCGACAGTGTGTTTCACCCCGCCACGCAGGAAGCCGAAATGGAATTTGCTGAGAATTTTACAAAGCTCCAGGGCAGGTTTTCATACTGCCTTAGTGAAAAAGAGCTGGCTGAACAGTTGCAGTTGCTTATCACTTCCCGCAAATGGGAGAAAATATTCTGCCGCGAGAAGCAACTAAAAGAAATGCTGGCCGCCGCCGGTTTTACCACCAATTATACAAACGACCTTATTAATTGCGACGCATCCATAACCGGTTGCGAAACGCTTATTGCGCGTACCGGCAGCATGGTAATGAGCAGTGCACAGCAAAGCGGCCGGACGACCAGCGTGTATGCGCCGGTGCATATTTGCGTAGCCTTTACCAACCAGCTGGTGTACGATTTAAAAGAGGCCCTGGTGCAGGTAAAAAACAGGCACGAAAAACTGCCATCTATGATAACCCTTGCAACAGGCCCCAGCCGTACCGCTGATATTGAAAAAACACTTGTGGTAGGCGTACACGGCCCCAAAGAAGTGTTTTGCTTTTTGGTGGAGAAGGGATAAATATTATAGGCTAACCCAGAAGGGGTTAAATTTGAATAGCCCCGGATTAAATCCGGGGGTCCAATAAAGGTGGTTTTACAACCCTGCAGGGGTTGAATCCGTCCAGGCAAAAAAAGATTATACATGGATATCTCCCCCAATAAAAAAATATACTTCTTTTCCGACTTTCACCTTGGCGCACCCGATGCCAAAAGTAGCCTTGTACGGGAAAAAAAGGTGGTGGCTTTTTTAGAAAGTATTCGCCACAACGCAGAACAGATTTTTATTGTGGGTGATATTTTTGATTTTTGGTACGAGTATAAAAAGGTGGTGCCAAGGGGTTATGTGCGTTTATTAGGCAAGCTGGCCGAATTAGCTGACAGCGGCATACCCATACATGTTTTTACCGGCAACCACGATATGTGGATGAGCGGCTATTTTGAAGAGGAAATGAATATTCCTGTTTACCATGAGCCCAAAGTATTTGAATGGAATAATAAACGGTTCTTTATTGGTCATGGCGATGGCCTGGGGCCTGGCGATCATGGTTATAAATTCATCAAAAAAATATTCAGAAACAGGCTTTGCCAGTGGATGTTTGGCCAACTGCACCCTACCCTGGGCATTGGGCTTGCCAATTATTTCAGCCGTAAAAGCCGGGTAAAGACCGGTGATAGCGACGAGATGTTTTTAGGCGAAACAGGCGAGTGGCTTATTATCTTCTGCAGGCAAACACTGGCGAAAGAACATTTTGATTATTTTATTATGGGCCACCGCCACCATCCGAAAGATTATCCATTAAACAATGCCAGCCGATATATAAACCTTGGTGACTGGATACGCAATTTTACCTACGCAACGTTTGATGGTAAAGATGTTGAATTAAAAGAATGGGAAGGATAAAAAATATAATCTTCATTGCAACAACGCTGCTTGCATCACTCACATCGCAGGCGGCGATTGATACCACTGTCCGGTTAATACCCAAAAACACCATACCCGGCAGCTATGCCGATTTTTATGTTGATAACCTCAATAATATTTATCTCTTAAACCATAATAACCAGGTAAAAAAATTAGACGGCAATTTAGATTCTTCGGCTGTGTTTAACGATGTGCGCCGGTACGGCGATATCTATTCACTGGATGTAACCAACCCGCTTAAAATAATTGTTTATTATAAAGATTTTAATACCATATTGGTGCTGGATCGTTTTTTAAATACCCGCAACACCATCGACCTACGCAAGTATGGCATCCTCCAGGTAAAGGCGGTAGCGCAGAGCTACGATAACAACTACTGGTTTTTTGACGAACTGGACAATAAGATAAAAAAGATAGATGATAACGGCAACATCCTGTTAGAAAGTGCCGATTTCAGGATATTATTTTCGGAGCAATTCGATCCCGAAAAAATTATTGATAACAACGGCCTGCTGTACTTGTACGACATAAAGAACGGCTGGCTGGTTTTTGATTATTACGGCGCTTTTAAACAGCGTATACAGGTAAAGGGCTGGCTGGATGTACAGGTTACAGATAAGGTTGTACAGGGCCATGACAACACATTCTTATATTTTGCCAATCCTAAAGCCCTGGACATTCAGCAGGTAAAAACAAGTATCGATCTTTCCCAGGTCATAAAAATGCAACAGGTAAATAATAAGTTCTTTGTTCTCACAAAAGATGGCCTTTCAATTTATACGCTTTAATACCTTTGCCGCATGGAAGATTTTTTGCACAAAGTAATTTTAAACAATACTGTACAGGCTTACCTGGAAGTGTTTATTACCGTATTAATAGCCGTTGGTATTAAACGCTTCGTATCAAAATACCTGGCAGGTTTGCTATACAAGATATTTTCAAATGCGGGTAAAAACTTTCGTAAACAAAATTTTCTTGAACTTATCATCAGCCCGCTTGAAACATTTTTGTTCCTTTTCATCCTTGTATTTGCATTTGATAAACTATCACTCCCGGGCTTTTTGCAGTTTAATGTGTTCAGGGATATTAGCTTTAAAATATTACTGCAGGCGGTAACAGATGGCGCGTTAATAATTGTATTTGTACGGCTGTGCATAAGGCTTGTACAATTTGTAGCGCTGGTACTGGAAGAAAGGGCCGGCGAGGCTGACAGTGACGACAAAACCCAGTTGATAGTTTTTTTTAAGGATTTTTTCCGGGTGTTACTGATAATGATCGGGGTGTTGCTGATACTTCATTTTTGCTTCCATTACAGGATCACTAATTTTCTTACAGGTTTAAGTATTGTAGGCGCGGCCATTGCCCTGGCAGCCAAAGAAAGCGTTGAAAATTTTATCGCGTCCTTTATCATTTTTTTCGATAAACCTTTCAGCACCGGTGATACAGTTAAAGTGCAGGGCTTTAACGGCGTTGTGGAAAAAATAGGCTTGCGCAGTACCCGCATACGCACCGACCATAAAACATACATTACTGTGCCTAACAAACAAATGGTGGATACCATACTTGATAATATTACGTTACGTACTCAGCGCAGGGCCGATATTAAACTTGAAATAAGTTTAACAGCTACATCAGCGCAATTAAAAACAATTACCCAAGGCATTAAGGCCATACTTCTGCAGGATATAATAGAGCTTAGCTCT
>FTJK01000252.1_pt2 | contig 15964 bp, 9 predicted proteins | sample 1658811 | NCBI WGS metagenome assembly FTJK01 (sample SAMEA3914857, study PRJEB12502) | metagenome | biome: forest; material: soil | place: USA | collected 2011-06-22 | depth 0.1 m
ATGTTAGATGACAGTTGACAGGATTTGAGTGAAGGATTGAACCCATACTATCAGGATTAAGTGGATGAACGCAGATAAGAAACCCTCTTTTAACCCCTGGCTATCCTGATAAACTGTATGCCATTCTTCACCTTCTGCCATAAACCTTTCATATTTACGTCTCTCCCATAAATATAAAAGCCCCGTTTTTGTGTCACTTTTCTAACATTAAATTTTGCTTAAAAACGTTCAGGCGAAATGGCGCGGTTTACTACACAAAAAGCGGTTGACATCTTTTGAAAGACGTCACCCGTTTTAATAGCGCACAGAAAATAATCCCTTTATTTCATTACATCTTCAATCACATGCCCTATGCAGCCGCTGGGCATTTGTATATGCAGCAATGCCGCAATGGTTGCCGAAATATCAGTCATGTAAGTTTCGCGGTTAAGTTTACCGTGCTTAATGCCCCATCCATAAAATAGTAAAGGTATATGTGCATCGTAAGGGTTCCATAACCCATGTGTTGTGCCTGTGGGGCCGCCGTCATAATAACCGGGCTTCAGAATTATCTGTATATCCCCGCACCTTTGCGGGTAGTACCCGTTTGTTATCATTTCTTTTTCCTTGCTGTTAAGTACAGTAGTGGCTAATTCAGCCAATGGAAATACCCTTGCCACCGCCTCTTGCTTTTGCAGGTAATTCAATACCCAGTTAACAATATCACTCCTGTTTAAATACTCGGTGGAATCAAGCAGGTCGTTATTCAACACCACCTGGTAATTATAAATACCGCGTATAATGCGGTCTTTACCATACTTGTCCTTAAGCAGGGTGTTCATTTGTTTTACAGTTTCGCCATCGTTAAACAGGCCCCCAGGCAACCCGTGTTCCTTCAAAAAACCTGCAACATGGGCAGCTCCGTGGTCCGCAGTTAAAAAAACGCTGTATTGGTTTTTTCCCACCGTTGAATCCAAAAAGTCAAGTAGTTTACCCAAGGTTTCGTCAAGCCTGGCATAGTCATCCAGTTGCTCCCATGAGTTTGGGCCAAATGCGTGGCCAACATAGTCGGGTGAGGAAAAGCTTACTGCCAGGAAATCGGTATTATCCCCCTTACCCATCTCCTCGCCAATAATGGCTGCTTTAGCCATGGCCACGGTTAAACTGTTGCCGTATGGTGTTGATGCAATTTTACCATAATCCCTACCAATAAACTTACTTAGGTCATACGGAAAAACGGAGCTATCCTTGCCTAAAGGTTTGCTTTCATAAATGCTGTAATCCGTGGTACTGTATTTTTCATATAGATCTGCCGGTAAGGAAATATTCCAGTTAAGCGCGTATAACGAGTCCACAAGCTTGCGCTGGTTAAAGTTTTTTACCCAACCCGGCAAGTCGCTGTTATAATAGGTACTGCTGATAAAATCGCCCGTTTTATAATCATACCAGTAGGCGCCATTGGCAGCATGCCCGGCAGGCAATATAGATGCACGGTCTTTTAATGCCACACCTATTACCTTGCTCTCGAAATTGGTTGCAAGCTCCAATTCATCCGTAATAGTTGTTACAAGCAAATTACGCGGGCTCATCTTGCCCGCGGTGGTAGTGCTGCCAATGGTACTAACAGTACTGTCGTCAGTGCAATAAACATTTTTGCGCATCAGGTTATCGTACCAGTCATTGCCTGTAATGCCATGAATAGCGGGTACAGAGCCCGTGTAAACGCATGTGTGCCCCGGTGCTGTGTAAGTGGGTGTATAGGGTATAAGAGTGTTGTCGCAACTAAAACCGTCGTTCATTAAACGCTTAAACCCGCCTGTTGGCTTGTAAATATTGTAATAACGGTAAAGATAATCCCATCGCATTTGGTCTATTACTATACCCACTACCAGTTTTGGCCTTGCTACCGTTTGTGCAATAGCAGCACCGGCAACGGTTTTTGTTTGTGCATACCCTGTAACAGCTAAAACACCGGCAAGCACATAACAAATAATTTTCCTCATACCCAATAAGTTTTTGGGCAAATATAATCCCGGTGAACTTTTAAAAACGGAGTTATGCGCTTGTTTACTGAAATATAACAAAAGGGGCATCGTTGGTGCGGTGGTTTTTTTTCATCAGCAGCACGGAAACAATGCCTATAATTATTTTAAAAAATCCTGTTAACAGGTTGGTTAGACCCTAACAAGCCAGCTTAAAAATAATATGCCCCATTTTTAGGTGGGGCACATACTTTTATATAGCTGAGGGTGAAAAAAGGAACTGTGTTTTGGTTGCGGCCGTTTTATATTCGCTTTAACAATTTTTCGATAAGATATAAAAAAAGCCCTGAATAAGACTACCCGGGCTGTTTATTAACCTATGAAAAACACCGATGCAAAAATAGCTGTGCTTCACCCCCATTTCCAATTAATACTGGCTTAAGAAGGCATTAAAACACATTAAAAAAAAGGTATATGCCAGTGTTTGTTTAATCAACCCCGGTTAAAAGTTATACCATACCTTAGTACTACAAAAATTATTTGCCATGGTGCACATTTCGTTGCCGAAGGTTACCCGGGTGTTCCGCAGTTTGTTTATGTGCAGCCCTGTAACCGCCGCACCGCTAAATCTTCCACAAAACGTTGGCACCATGCCAGAGGCGGAAGCAAGACACGAAGCTGCGACGGCATAAATTTTGCCGGTAAATCTGTGCTGTTTGAAGTTGCGTGTCCTGATTTTTTTAAGAATTGAAGCCAGGAACCCTTGTAAAATAAAATAGGCAGGCAATGCACAAAGGCTGATTGATGTTGCAAAAAATGCGGCTACATATAACCCTGCATTTGTAAAGCTATCGGCCATAAAAATTATTGGCATTAATTGTACAATTTCCTTAAACATGATGGAAGGTAAAAGGGCTATAGGTGTGAGGCAATTATATCTTACTGGTAATCAATGCCTAATAAATGAGGGGTGCAGATGGCGGAAGTGCTGTAAAAGAAAAAGCCCTGATAAGAATATCTGGGCCGTTGCTAACCTATGAAAAACACCGGGACAAAAGTATACACATATTTGAATAAGTGTTACTATTGGCGATTAAACAAGGCTTAAATTCTGATAAAAATTGAAGCCAGAACCACCGTTTTACCGCTTTTCCGAAGGATACAACGGAAATAATAAATTGCTGTTGCTAATAAATGCAAGGTGTTTGCCGTCAGGTGCCCACGATGGCGTATTGATGGTGCCCTGCCCACCGTATAAATACGCTATTACCTTTGGCTCCCCCCCGTCTGCAGGCATAAGCCGCAGGTACACGTGCTTATAAAATGGATGGTCGCTTGGGCTTACATCATTACCAAATGTTATAAACACTATCCATTTTCCGTCAGGCGAAATATGCGGAAACCAGTTGTTAAGGCCATCATGTGTAACCTGCTCCTGGCCGCTGCCATCCGTCTTCATACGCCACACCTGCATGGTACCGCTGCGAACTGAATTAAAGTATATGTATTTTCCGTCAGGTGTGTACTCAGGCCCGTCATCCAGTCCTGTTACTGTAGTTAACCTTGTTTCCGTGCCACTGTCGGCGCTAACTTTGTATATGTCAAATTCATTATTGCGCTGGCCAGTAAATACAATATCCTTGCCGTCGGGCGACCAGCCATGCATGTAACTGGGCCCGGTGTAAACAATACGCTTAGGCTCCCCGCCGGTAATCGGTAAAACATACCCTATGGAAACACCTTTATCTGCAGCACTATGGTTGCTTATAACAAGCATTTTACCGTTGAAGGAAATAACGTGGTCGTTATTATTATGTATCCCTGTGCCTGTATTTAAAACAGTTGGTGTTAGTGTTTTTAAATTGAATGTATAAAGTAAGCCATCACTGTTATACAATAAGTTTTTACCGTCGTGCATCCAGTTGGGCGCCTGCAGTGAGCGTGATGATTGAAAAATGATATTGCTGTTGCCGCTCGCCACATCCAGTATTTCTAACTGGCTGCCCAGGTAATCTTTATAAGGCACAAGCGTTGGCCATGCCGGCACTATAATGCGAACGTTGTTAAACACGGCTGTTTCCGAAACAGCGGGGTTGTGCGCACAAACAAACAAGCCTACATACACATCATCGCCAAGGTCAAGGTCAACCTGTTTTGATACAAACATGTCGCCATTTTTAGCAGCAGACATTATATAAGTTTTCCCTTTTCTTTCAAGTTGCACCACATCCGCACCTGTCATATCAAATCTGATTTCTGAGGTTGTATCGCCGGCCGTTCTCCTGAATTGAAGCGAGGTGAGCCCGTTACCATGTACTACTGCATTAACGTGCGTGGAGTTAGAATCAAGTGTTGAACGTACCATCCAGCCAAACTTCCTGTGTTCTTCAACGCCTTTGCCAATAAACGCAGCGCTGGTGCGAAGAATAAAATCGCCTTTCATTTTTTTATATACAAAATGGAACTCATCATGCCTGGCCCATATATTGGTTCCCGATCCTTCAATAGTGTATTGCTGCGTTTTTGCATTATAGCTCCCATTGCCTTTGCGTGCAACATTGCCAACTTCAGTTTGCGTGTCAAATATACCAAGCGGGTATTGCTGTGCCTGCAATTGGGAAAGTATCGTAACTGAAAAAAGAATGAGGAAAATATTTTTTTTCATGGCAAATGTTTTATGATGAAACAACAAAATAGATGGTCATAAAAATAGTTACTCTTGTGGCAAAAACATTGTACTCACTTTTTTAATAGCACAAACAAAATTGCAGCCATTAAAGGTTTGGTGAGGTACACCTTATACTCATATGCTCGTAACAATTCGTATTGCAAAATTTATGAAGAACGGTATTTTGGTAAGCTAAAAATTCTCCTAAGCCCAGCATCCCTAAATCAGCAATTTCTTACTGCACGTAGCTAAACGTTGCTTTTTTGCCACCGATCATAATATCAAAATCGCCTGGCTCTGTTATCGTTTTTAATTGCGCATTTACAAATGCAAGGTCGCTTTTATTCAGCGTAAAACTAACTACCTGGCTTTCTCCCGCCTTAAGCAATATTTTCTTAAACGCGCGTAACCGTTGCATGTTAGGTGTTATGCTGCTGTATTGCTGGTGCGTGTATAACTCAACAGCGTTTTTGCCGTCGCGCCTGCCTGTATTTTTTACGGTAACACTTACTGTTATTGATGCATCTCCTTTTAAAGTACTGCTGCTAAGCTGTATGTCGCTGTATTCAAATGTAGTATAGCTTAAGCCCCAGCCAAAAGGGTACATGGGGTCGTAGCCGCTCTGGTTCATATCTGCGTTAAATATTTCGCGTATATCTTCAGTAGGTTTCCTGTCGTACAACACCATTTCGCCCATGCTGCGTGGGTAGCTGAATGGTAGTCTTCCATCAGGGTTATAATCACCAAATAACACATCAGCAATAGCTTCAGCAGTTTTTTTGCCGCTCCAGTATGCCATTATTATTCCATTCATTTTTGGTTCAATACCAGTTATAAAACGCGGCCTGCCCTCTGTTAGCACCAGTATAACCGGTTTGCCTGTTGCAGCAGCAGCCTCGGCAAGTTTTACCTGGTTATCAGGCAGGGCCAAATCCCTTGTATTGCCAGGGCTTTCAGCGTATGCATTTTCACCCAGGCACAGTAGAATTACGTCGGCATCAGCTGCTGCCGTTTTCAGTTTATCAACATCATAATTAGCGGCATTGTCAAACCCTTTTACTGTTACCGTTGCTGCATTGCCTAAACGAACCTTATCGGCAATAGCCTGCAAAATTGTTTTGCTGTCAAGCGGGTACCATTGCTCTTCCTTACCCTGCCATGTATAGCTCCAGCAACCATTTAGTGCGCTAATGCTTTGCGCACCGGGGCCAACAACCAATACATGTGTGCTTTTTGCAAGCGGTAAAATATTGTTTTTGTTTTTTAGCAATGTCATAGCCTCGTGTGCGGCATTTAAGGCAACTGTTTGATATTCAGGTTTACCAAAGTTTGCGGCAGCGGCTGGCTCAGGGTACGGGTTGTCAAATAACCCAACCTTCATTTTAAGCAGCAATATCCTTCTTACGGCATCATCAATACGTGCCTGTGTTACCTCACCCTTTTTTACAGCTTCCAACAGCAAGTCATAAAAAGAAAAATCCGAAGGCACCATACTCATGTCAACACCAGCATTCACTGCCATCGCAACTGCATCGCGCGGCGTTTTTGCTACAAAATGGCGGGTATGCAGCCTTATAATATCTTCCCAGTCACTAACAATCACTCCTTCAAAACCAAGCTCTTTACGTAACACATCCGTTAATAAATATTTGCTTGCATGCACGGGTGTACCATTTATTTCGCCAGAGTTAACCATAAGGGTGGTAGCACCTGCTTTTATTGCATCCCTGAATTGCGGCAGGTAGTACTCCCGCATTTCTATTTCGGGCATATAAATAGGCGTCCTGTCCTTCCCTGTTCTTGAAGCTGAATAACCTAAGTAATGCTTCATACAGCTCGCCACACCACCGGGGTTTTTCAATCCATCCTCCTCATATCCTGTTATAACAGCGGCGCCCATGGTTTTACCTATGTAAACATCCTCGCCATACGTTTCAGGGAAGCGCGACCATAAAGGCTGGCGGCCACAATCCAGCACCGGTGCAAATTGCCACCGTACGCCGCTGCCACGCAACTCCATAGCGGTTATTTTAGCCGCCTGTTTTGCAATATCTACATTACGTGTGGCGGCCATGGCAATGCTTTGCGGAAATAAAGTGGAGTTGAGCGTATATGTTTGCCCGTGTATGCCATCCAGGCCATAAATAATGGGAATATTTAAACGCGTATTTTTTGCTTCATCCTGTATTTGGGTGATAACGGTGTGCCATTGGTCAACCGAAAGCGCATGGCCTGTTACATTTAGCACGGAGCCTACTTTGTAATCAACAATCGCTTTGCGCAGCAAGGCTGTATCCAATACCCCATCCTGCGGTGTGCAAATAACACCAAGGGTAACCTGTGTCATTTGTCCAACCTTTTCTTCGATCGTCATTTTTTTAAGCAGGGCGTCAACTTTTAATTTTTCAGCGGCGGTTTGGGCAAAGCAAAAATGGATGCATAGTAACATCATCCACAAGCAGGCAAGTTTCTTCATTGTTTTGGTAGTTAGAGGGTGTTAAGATATATATTGTTTTGTGTAAGTATAAGCAAACATAGGTAGTATGTAAGATTACCATACTATTCAGCTAAAAAAGTATTGATGCAATGAGATGAAAAATCCACTGCTACGTAACGCCGAGGATTTTTAAGTATTTTGCACGGCACTAATTGTATAAGCTTTTGCAATTCTCTCCTATTAACTCACCAGCCCAATGACTCATTGAACCCTAATGACTTACTGACCTATTGACTTAATGACTTTGTGTTTACCAATCCGGCCTGTCATTAACCCTTTCTTCCAGTTGCTTTTTGGTAACAGCAACCTGCCTGCCTATAGGCTTTCCGTCTTTGTAGGTTACCACTTTTATTTCATTCGCGCCATCCGGGAACGTGATCATTTTGCCATCATATTTATGGCTGTAGTTATCGGGATCAGTTTCGTCAAAAGTGTAATAAATATCGGCATTGCTTACCTGGCAATCAAGCCGCACCAGCAAAGTATCTTCATCATCTTCACCCTTTCCTTTCTCTTTTTTCGAGGTGATAACAGGGTCGTACATGCTTACAGCGTATTTTATATGCCCGGCATCAAACCGTTTAAATTGTTCTTCTACACGGTTAACAAAACCATCCCAGTTTCGTGCGCCTTTGGGGCTCCACAATGCTTCGGATATTGCCAGCGCCCTTGGCCATGTCATATACTCGGCATGGCGAAAATTAGGCACGCTTTCACTCCACAGGTTTGCCTGGCCGCCAAGAATAAAAGATGCGTCAATACTATCAGGCACGGGTTCAAAATTATAACTGGTTTTAAGTAGAAGCTTGCCATACGTGGCCGGCTCAATATTGGGATCGCCCTGGTAGAGATCAATATAGCAACTGGCCCAGGGGCTCATCACCACATGATGATTCATTTTAGCAGCTTTTATGCCACCGGCCATACCGCGCCAGCTCATGACAGTTGCACCGGGTGCAAGGCCGCCTTCCAGTATCTCATCCCACCCTATCAGTTTTTTACCTTTGCTGTTTATTATTTTCTCAACACGCCTTACAAAGTAACTCTGCAGTTCCTCCACATCTTTTAAGTGCTCATCGGCCATACGCTTTTTACATTGCGGGCATTTTTCCCAAAAGCCTTTATACGCTTCATCACCACCAATGTGTATATAAGGGTTGGGGAATAGCTGCGCCAGTTCGGTAAAAATTTTATCCAGCATTAAAAAAATGGAATCATTACCGGGGCACAAAACGTTATCTTCCTTCATGTAAAAATCGCTGCCGGGATTTACAAAATAAGGCATCTGTGTGCAGCTCAGGTTTGGATAAGCCGCGATGAGGGCAAGGCTGTGTGCAGGCACATCAATTTCGGGCAGTATGGTTACATTACGTGCAGCCGCATATTGCAGCATCTCCTTCATATCGTCCTGCGTATAAAAGCCACCGTCTGTTGCAGGCTCCTGCCATTGCGGCGCTTGGAACGAACCAAACCTGCCTGTTCGCTTTACCCGCCACGCACCGATCTGTGTAAGCTTTGGCAAGCTTTTAATTTCAATACGCCAGCCATTGTCATCTGCCAGATGCAGGTGCAGTGTATTAAACTTAAAGGCCACCATTTCGTCAATATATTTCTTCACTTCTTCCTTGGTAAAATAATGCCTGCTTACATCCAGCATAAGGCCGCGCCATCCAAAGCGGGGATAATCGGTTATTTGCACACAGGGAATTTCAATGCTGTTGCCTGTACCTGTTTCAGCGCCTGGCGGCATCAACTGCAGCAACGTTTGCAAGCCGTAAAAAATACCGGCAGCAGTATTAGCTGTTAAGGCAATGTGTTTCGGCGATACGGTAAGGGTGTAACCTTCATTACCAATAGCCTGGTTTACTGCAGCATTAAGTGCGACAGTTATCTTGCCAGACGACGCACTTACCAGGTTTTTAACGCTGATGAACGTAATATTTAACGGGCCAAGGTGCTGTGTAAATAGTTGCAGGGTTGCGTAAACATCCGCAGGCGGGGAGAATATTGTAATAGCGTCGCCTTTATTAAGGGTAAAAGAACCGGCTTGTTCTGTAACATTAACGGGTTGCGGTATTACATGTATGCGGCTGTTTTGGGCCATTGCCTGGCTATACAAGGCGCAAAGGGCAACGCAGAGCAATGCGACGACTTTTTTCATTTCATTTGTGGTTATCGTTAAAGGAAATTGCGAAAGACGAATGTAAAACAATATGGCTAAAAGGCTGTGCAAAAATGTCCCGTGAGTTTTCTATCCCCTGAAAAATTGCTCAAAAACAATTTTGCCTCCTTCAACTTTATAAACGCAAATCTCTTCAAGCGGTGTTTTGCCAATATTCTTTAGTTCCAGCTCCATTGTCAGTACAACGGTAAAATATTTACCGGCTATCATGGGTGAGGAAAAATGCGTGCTGTTAATTTTTTCAACCCTGTCAAGAAAACGCTGTTCCTGTTTATGCATGGTTTCCTTCCCGGTGGTAACAGTGCCATCGGTTTCTACACGGGTAATATCGGTATCGTACAGCTCATGCTGGGCTTCTAAAAACTTACTGGCGAGGCAAAGTTCAATTAAACGGTTAGCAACAGTAGATGTATTCATAATGGGAACAAAAATATAAATTAAAAACTTACCTGAATAGACTGCCGATAAAATTTGCCCCTAATATTTGTATGTTTGTGCAATAAGAGGAAGCAATGACGCAGGACCCTAAAAATACTTTGTTTACGCTGGCGGCGGATTTTATTCAATATACAAACCGCTCTGTTTTTCTTACGGGCAAGGCAGGTACGGGCAAAACTACTTTTTTAAAATATATAAGGCAAAGCACAATAAAACAAACCGCTGTGGTAGCGCCTACCGGTGTGGCGGCCATTAATGCTGGTGGGGTAACTATACACTCATTTTTCCAGTTGCCTTTTACCCCTTTTGTGCCTGCACAAAAAGGTTTTTCAAAAGATGATTCCACTGTTGATAAACATGCCCTCATCAGTCGTATAAAACTAAACGGCGACAGACGTAAGGTACTACAGCAATTAGAGCTTTTGGTGATAGACGAAATAAGCATGGTGCGCTGCGATGTGCTGGATGCCATCGATGCAGTATTGCGCCATTTTCGCAGCAGGTACCATGAGCCTTTTGGCGGCGTGCAAATGCTGTTTATCGGCGATATGTTCCAGTTACCGCCAGTTGTACCAAATGAGGAATGGCAGATATTGTCAAAGTTTTACAACAGCCCTTATTTTTTTGACAGTAAGGTATTGGAAGAACAGGAACCCGTGCATATTGAACTGAATAAAATTTACCGCCAAACCGACCAACATTTTATTGACCTGCTTAACATGGTACGCAATAATGAAATGGACGAGGAAGGGTACAACAGCCTGAATAAATTATACAATCCATCCTTTCAGCCAGCCAAGGATGCGGGCTATATTACCCTTAGCACACACAACAATAAGGCAGACGCCATAAACAAAGAAGAGCTTGCCAAACTGCATGACCGGCCCGTAAGCTATAAAGCCAATATTACGGGTGAATTTTATGAAAAGTCGTACCCGGCGGATGACATACTGCAACTTCGAAGAGGCGCCCAGGTAATGTTTATTAAAAATGATAAGGAAAAAGAGCGGCGTTTTTTCAATGGCAAAATTGGCGTTATAACTGAACTTGGTAATGATGTTATACATGTACAATGCAAGGATGAACCCAAGCCGATAGAAGTATCAAAAGAAAAATGGGAGAACATTCGCTATACAATGAATGGTACCAGCCAGCAGGTAGAAGAAGAGGTAGCCGGCTCGTTTGAGCAATTCCCGCTAAGGCTTGCCTGGGCAATAACCATACATAAAAGCCAGGGGCTTACTTTTGAGAAGGCTATTATTGATGCAGGCTCAGCTTTTGCGCCGGGGCAGGTATATGTGGCTCTTAGCCGCTGTACAAGTATGGAAGGTATTATTCTTAAAAGCCGTATTACTAATGCGGGGCTTATAAGCGACCCGCATATAATCCGCTTTTCACAACGCAAACACGCAGCGCCGCAATTAACGTGGCAACTGCAATCGGCAAAAGGGGAATACCAGCAGAATGTTTTAAAGCTGCTTTTTAATTTCAATCAAATAATTCCGCAGTTTGAGAATGTGCTGAAAGCGGTGGATGAACATCTAACTTCTTTCAACCCGGAAGCAAGGCCCTGGTTAGAGGATTTACAGAGTAAGCTTTTGCCTATTGAAGAAACAGGTAAAAAATTTCAATTCCAGCTACAGCAATTATTAAAAGGCGATATGCTGCCCGAACTGGATGAAGCACTACAACAACGCATAAAAGCAGCGGCGGGTTATTTTGCCCAGCAATTACAACAAATTTTACAACTGCTGCCTCATTCCCCGGCAGTAACTGACAGCAGGCAATACGCGCATGAATATAACGATGAGTTAAAAGAGTTGCATATTTTGCTGTCGCAAAAATATCATGCAATCAGCAGTTGCAAAAATGGTTTTAAGGCGGATGAATTTCAAGCGCAAAAAAACCAATTTGTTCTAAACCCGCTAAACGTAAACGCTTATGCCGGTGTTACCAGCTACCGCAAAACCGATGGCCCACACCAGGCATTATATAAACAACTAAAGCAGCTAAGGGACACCATTTGCAAGGAAGAAGGTGATGCCCCCATATACCTGGTTGCCAGCAGTGCTACGCTGGACGAATTGGTAACGTACCTGCCGCAAACACCTGAAGAATTAAAACAGGTAAGCGGGTTTGGTAAAATTAAGATTGATAAATATGGTGCGCGTTATTTGAAGATAATTACTGATTATACGGAGTTACATGGCTTGTCATCAAACATTGCAAGCAAAAACCCCAAACGCGAAAAAAAAGAAAAAAAACCCGGAGTGGTTAAGCCTGATACAAAAGACGAAACTTACAAGCTGCATAAAGACGGCAAAAGCATCGAAGAGATTGCGAAAGAGAGAAACCTTAGTGTATCTACAATTGAAGGCCACCTGGCGCATTATGTACAGCTTGGCATAGTAAACGTGCACGAAGTGGTAACTAAGGAAAAATTTGTTTTGATTGAACCTGCTGTCCGCGATTTTGAAGGTGGCCCAATAGCACCTTTAAAAGTGCAGCTGGGTGAAAGCGCAAGCTGGAGTGAGATACGGCTGATGGTGGCCTGGAAGGATTTTGAAAAGAGAAAAGTTTAGGCATAAAAACATTTAGTGAACAGGCCGTGGATATAAAAATAAAAAAGAGAGCCCATATTAAACGAACTCCCTTTTTAAAGCTTTTTAACCGGGGATTACTACCACCTGCTACCGCCGCTGCCGCTGTTGCTGAAAGAACGCCTTGCACCACCGCCACCGGAGTTGCCGCTTTTTTCTTCACGTGGTTTTGCGATAGTTACGCGAATAGCCCTGCCTTCAACCTGTGCGCCATCTAATTCTTTGATAGCTTTCTGGCCGGCTTCATCATCAGTCATTTCCACAAAACCAAAGCCGCGGCTTTTCTGTGTGAATTTGTCTGTGATTACTTTGGCAGATTTAATTTCGCCATACTCTTCAAAAAAACCTCTTAAGTCTTCGTCTTCAACGTTGAAGCTTAAGTTTGAAACATAAATGTTCATGCTTGTTAATTAATTAAAAATTGATAAATGTTCTGAGAAAAACACCGGAGTAAAGAAGACTAACTCGTTAGCAGATTTTGCGTAGCAGATAAAATCGTTCAATTTACCTAATCGTGTGTAACTCATAATTCGGGCGCAAAGATAGTGATTTGCAGCCAGACTGAAGCGAACATTCTTAAATTGTTTGTTAAGTAAATGTATGAAGGCGGCTTTTATTTTAGTTAGTGCTGCCTTGCAGCCTTTGTTGCTTTGTACTACACCGTTTTACGTGTTTTAGGCGGGAAAGCAGCTTATGAGTTATCTTTGCAACATGACAGATACGCAGCACAAGAATATAAGGCATTTGTCTCTGCCGGAGCTGGAGGAATATTTCGTAACGATGGGTGATAAGAAGTTCAGGGCCAAGCAGGTATATGAATGGCTTTGGCAAAAGCATGCCCAAAGCTTTGAGGACATGACCAACCTTAGCAAGGAATTGCGGCACAAACTTGCAGAACAGTTCAGCCTGCCTGCACTAAGTGTTAACACTACCCAATTTAGTGACGATGGCACCGTTAAAAGCCGCTTCAAAACTTTTGACGGGCACATGGTAGAAGGTGTTTTAATACCTACTGACGAACGTAAAACTGCCTGTGTAAGCAGCCAGATTGGTTGCAGCCTTAGCTGTAAATTTTGTGCCACCGGCTACATGGAAAGGAAACGCAACCTTACGTACGACGAAATATATGACGAAGTGGCGTTGATAAATAGCCAGAGTGAAAAGACTTACGGCAAAAAACTGAGCAATATTGTTTTTATGGGCATGGGTGAGCCGTTGCTTAATTACAATAACGTACTCAAAGCAATTGAACGCATAAGCGCAGAAGATGGCATGGGCATGAGCCCTAAACGAATAACTGTTAGTACGGCCGGTGTTGCTAAAATGATACGCAAACTTGGCGATGATAAGGTTAGGTTTAAACTGGCACTAAGCCTGCATGCGGCAAACGACAAAAAGCGCAACGAGATAATGCCTATTAACGAAACCAACAACATTAAAGAAATTATTGATGCGCTTAATTATTTTTACAGGCAAACAAAAAATGAAATAACGCTTGAATATATCCTGTTCCAGAATTTTAACGACTCGCAACAGGATGCGGATGAACTGATAAAGATTTACCGGCAGGTACCTGCTGACCTGATAAACATTATTGAATACAACCCGATAGATGCGTTTAAATTCAACAAACCGGATGAAGATACCGTGCAGAAATTTATGCAATATCTTGAAGTGCATAAAGTTAATGCCCGTTTAAGAAGAAGCCGTGGTAAAGATATTGACGCAGCCTGCGGCCAGTTGGCCAATAAGGGATAAAGCTGCAAAACAATGTTGCTACAGATCTTTTGTTTGGTGACGGATAGCCACAGCGCGGTCAACTATTTCCTTAATTATCGAGTCTAATTTATCAGTTGCCTGCTTTAAAAGCCCCATATAATAAAGGTTTTCTTCACTTAAGGTTTCTTCTTCAATTAAGGCTATAATTCCCTGGATGTTTGTCAATGGCGAACGAACTATGTGAGACTGAAGAAAAGCAATTTGTTTAAGCTCTTCATTTTGCTTACGCAATGCTTCTTCCGTCTCCTTCGACTTTGTAATATCAGTTGTATTAACCATTATGGCCTTTACTTCCCCCTCAGAATCTAAAACGGGGTGCATATTTACCCTCAACCAAAATTCTTTGCCGGCCATCATTACGCGCGCTTCATACACATAGTTTTCCTTCTCACTAAAAACTTTTTGCACTTTTTGGTTAAAACTATCTGCATTGTCGGTGTTGTAAAACCTGTCGATGGTTTTACCGATAATATCTTCTTTAGTTGTTTCAAAAAAATCAGCTCTTCTGTCATTTGCAAACAGAAACCTGCAGTCTTTATCTACAATGGATATCATTGCCTCTGAAGATTCTACCAGGCTGCGATATTTTTCTTCGCTCTCTTTTAAGGCTATCTGGGCATTGCGCCATTCGGTAATATCCCTGGTGGTGGCAACAAAAGTAACTACCTTGCCCTGTGCATCCCGTATTGCTTTTGTTGTAGTCTCGCAATATAACCACTGTCCGCCCTTATGCCCGAAGCGAACATCAATAATAAATTTTTCCTGGCCTTTAAAGGCTTTATTCCTTATATCCCGCCTTATTTTCTCCATGTCGTCGGGATGTACAATATGTGTAATACTATATCCTGTAAGTTCTTCAGGAGTAAACCCCAGCAGGGAATTACATGAGGGGGATACATACAGGCAAGTGCCGTCAATTTTGTAAACGGCAACCATATCAATAATGTTATCTGCAAGCATCCGGTAATGCTCTTCATTCTCACGTACCTCTTTTTCAGCCTGCTTGCGTGAAGAAATGTTTCTGCAAACAGCTAATATACTTACAAGTGTACCATTGGTATCGCGTATGGGCTTACGGTAACTTTCAAAATATATCCAGGTGCCGTTTTTATGGAGCAAGCGGTATTCGAAAACTATTACCTCGGCGGCGTTTCCACCTTTAGCTGCAAAGGTCCGGTTTAAAAGATGACGGTCATCGGGATGAATAACATCAATAATACTAATTTTGGCTACATCAGCCTCACTGTATCCCAACAGCCTGTAAACAGAAGGTGATACATATTCAAGCGACCCGTCTACGGAATAAAGCGCTACAAGGTCATTGATATTATCAGCAACTAACTTGTAATATTCCTCATTTTCAATATTTTGGATCGTACCGGTCATTCAAATTAGATATAAGGGTATAATTAACAACATTCCTGGTCAGGCAAAATCCGCAATAAAAAGAAAAAAACTATTTAAATATATATAATTATCATCAATATTATTATTTAAACATATTTTATACCAACCTGCCTAAAAGGCAATGCTTTTAGGCTAATTAATAGTTTGAGGTGCTAAGAGTAACTTTGATCTATGCCAAAGCAAAAACAAAAAGATTTTAATGAGCAGGTGTTAAAGATGTTTATACCAGTGGAATACCTGAAGGATTTTGAAGCGAACAGTATTGAGGAAAGGCCAGGTGAATGGGTGATAGAGTTGATTGAGAAACCGGATAGGGTTCCAGCTGCTCTTCGGGGAAAGGAAGTTGTGCTGGATGGATATTGCAATGAGGTTGATATACTCACCCATGCCTTTTCACTGAAAAAGATATACCTGCGCCTCGTTCGCCGGCGG
>FTJK01002777.1_pt1 | contig 15740 bp, 14 predicted proteins | sample 1658811 | NCBI WGS metagenome assembly FTJK01 (sample SAMEA3914857, study PRJEB12502) | metagenome | biome: forest; material: soil | place: USA | collected 2011-06-22 | depth 0.1 m
CGCCAATTCGTTAAGCCAGGATTAATCATGAACTTAGTTTTTTTCGTTTTTCTCCATTTTTTCCAGAATAGTTAAAATCTTGTCCAGTTTTTCGATTTCAATAGAATCCAGTCGCGTCATTAGCTGTTCGATTTCTTTCTTGGCAGCGAGATTAGTCTTGTAATCGTTGTCGGCCTGAACGCGGTCACGCTGGCTCTGCCTGTTCTGCGCCATCATGATGATAGGAGCCGCGTAGGCAGCTTGCGTTGAAAACAACAGGTTCAGTAGTATAAAAGGATAAACATCCCAATGATGAACAAACGCGATTACGTTAAGGCCCATCCACACAAGTACAATAACAGTTTGAATGATAATAAAGCGCCATGAGCCCATGCCATTGGCTACAGAGTCAGCAAGTCTTTGGCCAAAAGTAGAAGATTCTTTATGGGTGTCATGCCATGTTTTTGTTTGTTCCATATTATTAGGGATTAATTTCTTTAAAAGTAGGTTAATAACCCGCTTAATGAAAAAATTATTTGCAACCTCGTTGGTTGCCAGAGGCCTGCAACAAATTTTCAAATAAGCCAGCCTGGTATCATAAAAAATATTTTTTTCAACCATGGGGGTAATTGCCTTATTTGTGCTCTCATATACTGGTGGCATTGACAAGCGCGGAACTGATACAAGCTTTGCAGCAAGGCGATACAGCAGCTTTTGAACAGGTATTTATGGCCTATTATAAGCGGCTGCATACCTATGCCTGCCTGGCACTGAAAGACAGCCACCTTGCAGAAGAAGTAGTGCAGGAAGTATTCTGCCGCTTTTGGGAACGCCGTAAAAAGATTGCTGTAGCCCAGTCGTTGCAGGCTTATCTGTATGCCATGGTTTACCACGAATGCCTGCGCGAAAAGCGCAGGAGGCCGCTGAAGGCCTTGCCCCAGGACAGCCCTGGCAATACCAGCGCTTCGGGCAAAGCGGAATATACGGAGTTACAGCAGCAAATAATAAATGCGATGAAGCGCCTGCCCGAGAAATGCCGGCTGGTGTTTTACTTGAACCGTGTAGAAAACATGAAATACCGTGAAGTGGCAAGCTATCTTGGCTTGTCCGAGAAAACGGTAGAAAACCAAATGGGTAAAGCGCTAAGGCTGCTGCGCGTGCACCTGGCTGAATTTATGACGTTTTTAATCATCCTGTTATGCCACCTGTAAAAGAAATAGAAAACATACTCGCAAAATATGCCGCAGGCGAAGCATTGCCGGAGGAGCAGGCATTGGCAAAACAATGGGCATCTGGGAAAGAAGAGCATGAACAAATGCTTCACCTGATCGAAAGGCTTATGCATGAAACGGCACAGTTGCCTTTGCCGCCGCCGCCGGATGAACATGCTGCCTGGGAAAAAGTAAAGCAGCGGATAAGCCTGCAACAGCAGCCCAAGTGGCAAGGATACCGTTGGCTGCAAGCTGCAGCGGTTTTTATTTTAATAGTCGGGGTAACGTTATTGTTTTTGCCACTCAAGTCAGTTACACCGGCCATGGTGCCAGCCATTGTTACCATAGCCTCTGAATATGGGTTGCGTACCGATACATTGCCGGATGGATCCGTTGTAACGCTTGTAGGCCCGTCCTCGGTTAGTTATCCGCAGGACAGCAACAGGTACATAACGCTAACAGGGCAGGCATTTTTTAAAGTAAAGCATGACCCGTTGAAACTATTTGTTGTAAAGACTAAAAATATCACGGTGACGGATATAGGCACAATGTTTTATATAAGCAGTACGCCCGCTATAACACATGTTATGGTGTATGCAGGCATTATTGAAGTAAAGCGCGGTAATAAAACGATCCGGTTATCGCAGGATGAGAGTATCGACGTCCATCCCGGTGATTCGGGTTTAGTGAAACAACCTCCTTTGAAAATAATAGTACCGCAGGCACAGGCATTTCCTATTGCTGCAGACTTTAAAGATTTACCGGATAATGTCGCCAAACAAAAACAGGTCATGCTGGCAATCCTGCGTGATATAAAGCAGGACGCGCTAGTGGATACCATAACATCTTTCGGGCTTGACGCAAATAGCTTTTACGTCAATAATATCCCCCAGTCTGACGGGGTTTATAAACGCTATAAAGCAAAATACCTGCGCCTAACGGGGCTTGGGTTTTATTATGGAAACACAGCAGCCACCGGTACGGGTTTTATTTTTTCAAAAGAAGAACTAAACAATTAAAGATGTCAAAAAAATCGTACTTCTTGCTGCTGCTTTTGAATTTCAGCATCCTCACGCTTAATGCGCAAACCAGGGCGCAACGGCTCGACAGCTTGTTTAGCGCACTGTATCAAACCGGGCAATTCAGCGGAAATGTCCTCATCGCTGAAAACGGCAAACCGGTCTATAAAAAGAGTTTTGGTTTCTCCAACCTGGAAAATCAGCAACCGCTGGATGCCGGCACGCGTTTTCTGCTGGGTTCGGTTTCCAAGCAGTTTACGGCTGCAGGTATTGTTATGCTAAGGGATGCCGGCAAACTCAGTTTGGATGATTCGCTGACCAAATATTTGCCGGAGTTGCCTTATCAAAACATCACGCTGCGGCAGGTGCTCCATCATACGTCTGGCTTGCCCGACTATATTGCGCTGATGGATAACAAATGGGATAAAAACAAATACGCCACCAATGAGGATATGCTACGCATGTTGGTGCAGTACCGTCCTGATCCACTTTTTGCACCTGGGCAAAAATATGCTTACTGTAACACTGGATATGCTTTACTGGCGCTAGTGATCGAGCGTGTTTCCGGGCGGTCGTTCACGGATTATATGGAAGGAGAGGTTTTTAAAAAGTTCGGCCTGGATCATACAATCATTTATACCCGGCGGACAAGGCCGCGAAAAGTGGCCGACTATGCATTAGGCTACGTGTTCCAGGACAGTTTGCAAAAATGGGTCTTGCCCGATGTGCATCCGCAGGATCTGTGGGAAGATGGTATTTACGGGGAGGATGGGGTGAACAGCACCACAGGCGATCTGCTTAAATGGGACCAGGCGGTATTTAACAGGACGGCATTACCCAACCCGGATTGGAACGATATCCTTACGGCAGGTGAGGTAAGAGAAGGCACCTGCGATTACGGCTTTGGCTGGCATATTATTAACCCGGATGCTAAGGGGCGTATTGCTTACCACAGCGGCGGCTGGCCAGGATATATAGCGTATAACGAGCAGCATTTAGATCACAACCGCACGATCATTATACTGCGTAACAAGTTCGCCGCCGCTATTAAAACACCAACAGCAGCGGTCCGCCAGATTCTGGAACAAAAGAATTAAACTTAAAAGAGGAGCAGGCCTTGGCTTTGTCCTTGTCCCAAAGATGTTTACATTTTTGTTGTCAATGGCCCAGAGGTACCACTGGTCGCCTTGGAGAGCGCTTTTGCTTGATGACCCCACTCAGCACCACGACATAGTACACGCATCTTCAGTGTTTGATTTGGTGCGTGATTATATCGCTGATTATAAATTTCAGGTATTACTGGCTACACCTGACTCGGTCCAGGCGAAATTCTATTACACTTTGCGTTTGATACAACTAAAGTATTCAGTCATTTCAGGGCAATTCACCCACCCCTCTTCCTTCCCCTCTTCTCTTCATTTTCCACCTTTGCCTCAACCCCTGCCTTCTGCGCGTTATCCACCTGCTGCCCGTTCTTAACCTTCTTCTCATTCTCCACAAACAGCTTCCTTCCGTCCATCGCATACAACTCGACACTTTTAAACTGAGGGTTCGCCATCGCTGCCATTTTCGCATCATTCCCGTCCTTCACATAAGTCACCGGCACGAGGTTGCCCTTCTCCAGGCCAGCAATAATTTTCTCTGTAGCGGCTGTGTCCGCAAGCTCTTTAATCGGGTTGCTTTTGACCGTTTTCCTGGCTTGAATGACGATTCCAAAGAAACCGTTGATGCAGCGTTCACTTTCCTGAAAAATGCTAATGCACTGATCATTGACCTCCGCAGCAATGGTGGCGGCAGCCCCGATATGGATGCTTATATCAGTGGGTTCCTGCTGCCCGCAGGCACAGCGTTGAGCGGGTTGTACGAACGGCGTACCAACACCATGGAAAACTCCATGACAATAAGCCACAAACTCTCTTTTGGCAACAAGCCGGTTTATATACTAACCAGCCGGCGTACGTTCTCCGGTGGTGAATTATTCGCCTACGATCTGCAAAACCTCCACCGGGCAACTATTATCGGCGAAACCACGGGTGGCGGTGCACACGCAGTGGGGGCGCAAAACATCAGTAATGGCTTTACCGGTTTGATCCCTTATGCAAGGGCAGTAAGCCCGGTAACCGGTACGAATTGGGAAGCCATAGGCGTTAAGCCTGATATTGCTGTAGGCGCGGACAGTTCGCTGGATGTAGCCATATTGGGCTATTACGACTACCAGCTGGCGAACGCAAATGATTCTTTACAGATTCCGGGGCACTGAAAAAATCAAAGCGATCTTAATGGACGTTTTTTTTATGTCTTATTTTGTTTACAATAATTACAGCTGCTTTTCCTGGCTACAAAAATGGAGATTCTTGCTCACCTCGATCCTTATTATTATTCAATTACTCTAACAGCCATTCAAACAGAATATTTTAATCACGCATAGGGGTAAGTTGCCGTTTGGTTGTTTTACTTAAAAAAGAGTTGACAGAAGCGGTTACTTTTGCGGCAAATTTCAGGCTATATAAGGTGGAGCCACATAACATGCCGGTGATGGAATTACTGCAAAATGGTGACGAACACACATTTGAACAGGTTTTTAAAACCCACTATAAAAACCTGCACGCATACGCTTTTACCATCATTAAAAATCATACAACCGCCGAAGAGGTCGTTCAAAATGTTTTTTTTAAGCTTTGGGAAAGAAAAGCACAGCTTGCGGCCGACACCCAGTTAAAAGCTTACCTGTACCGTGCTGTGCATAACGAAAGCCTTAACCATATTAAGCATGAAAAAGTAAAGAACCAATATAAAATGCACGCCATAAGCAAACAGGAAGAATACGCCCAGCCAGCATCAAAAAAAATTACCCTTACTGAACTGGAGGAGCATGTAAGGGAGGCTTTGAATGAACTGCCTGAACAATGCAGAACGATATTCCAGATGAGCCGTTTCCAGGAGCTTAAGTACAGGGAAATTGCAGATGAGCTGGGACTGGCGGTGAAAACGGTGGAGAACCAGATGGGCAAAGCATTAAAAATCCTCCGCAGCAGGCTGGCCGAATTTTTACCATTGTTAATATTAATAAACATAATACTCTGAAACTGGAGGGTGAAAGAATATATACACGATATGAACGATGATCTGCTTGTAAAGCACCTTACCGGAGAGGCAACGCAGGCAGAGCACGCACTGGTGGACGCCTGGCTTACATCAAGCGAAGCTAACCAACACTACTATGATGGTTTTGTTGTTATTTGGGAACAGAGCCTGCTGCTTAAGGTAAATGCTGATGTTAATGAAAATGATGCCTGGCAGCTTTTTCAACAACGTTTGCAAAGGAATATTGCACCAGTACGCAGAGTGCCCGCCTACAAAACAGTATTAAGGCTTGCGGCTTCGGTAATACTTATTGGGGCTGTGGGCTGGGCGGGATACACAGTTACAGGGTTATTCAGAGTTGACCAGGTTAACCAGTTAACTGTGCAAACAAAAAATGACGTGATGATTGATACCTTAACTGATGGCTCCATTGTAACAGTTAATAAACGTTCGGCTATACATTTGCCTTCTGCATTTAAAGGCAAAACAAGAGAAATAACGCTAACGGGGGAGGCCTTTTTTAACATTGCGCCAGATAAGAACAAGCCATTTATAATTCATACAAATGGTATTGCGGTAACCGTGGTTGGTACATCATTCAATATTCGGACCGTGAATCACAAAACGGAGATAATAGTTGAAACCGGCATTGTAAAGGTTAGTAATGATAAGCTAACTGTGCGGCTAATGCCGAAACAAAAAGTATTTGCAGACAGTACTGTAATATCGATAAAAGATACTGCCGCAGATAAATTGTACAGCTATTACCGCAGCAAGGAATTTGTTTGCGATAATACGCCACTAAACAGATTGGTAGAGATACTGAATGAAGCATATGATGCTGACATTATTATTGAAAACAAAGCAATAGAAAACCTGCCTATTACTACCATATTTAAAGAAGAGCCTTTGCAACAGATACTGGCAGTTATTAGCGAAACGTTGGGAGTAAGGGTTGACAAAAAGCCGGGCCAATATATACTGCGATAATAAATAGTAAAAATATATTACGAAATGAACGCCTTTAAACGTTTAAGAACCTTTATGTGCCTGCTGGTTATATTTATGCCAGCAACCTTCAGTACCGTTAATGCCGAAGTATTGCTGAATAAAATTATATCGATTGAGGTTGAAAGCACATCCCTGCAAAAAACACTTGAAATGATAAGCCGTAAAGGCGGCTTTTATTTTAGTTACAACAGTAATATTGTTAAGGGCGACAGCATCGTGTCCTTAAATTTAAACAATGCGCCTGTAAAGCGCGTGCTTACCACCCTGTTTAACAAAAAATATGAGTATAGCGAAACAGGTAATTACATAATTATAAAAAAATCTCCTGAACATGTGGTTATTATAAACACAAAAGCAAAAACGCAGGATGAATTTTATTTGGTGAGTGGTTATGTGAAAGATGACCGAACGGGCGAGAAACTGGGCAATGCGAGCGTATATGAAAAAGAAAGGCTTATCTCAACCCTCACAGATGAAAACGGATACTTTGAACTAAAGCTTCGCAGCAAATATGCAGCGGCAGCAATAACTGTTAGCAAAGAATATTATGATGATACCACCATTACTGTTCAACCAAAATACAACCAGGAAATAACTATTAATATTGTTCCGGTTGATACCATGTTCGAAATAACCACGGTTAGTCCCGTGCCGGTGAACATTGCGGGCAATGATACGCTTGTGCCAGGTGCTGCTGCAGATTCATCCGCTCCTGTTTATACCACCAAAAAAATTGACCCGGCCAGGCAAAAAAAAACGGCACTTGGGCAGTTCTTTCTTTCGTCCGCTCAAAAAATACAAAGCCTTAACATAGGCAAGTTCATTGCAGAAAGGACATACCAGGTGTCCTTTACCCCTGGCCTGGGCACGCATGGTAAATTAAGCGGGCAGGTTATTAATAATGTATCGTTAAACATATTAGGCGGCTATAATGCTGGTGTAAAAGGCGCGGAGTTTGGGTTACTGTTTAATATTAACCGTTACGATGTTGGCGACGCGCAATTTGCAGGTGTGTTTAATATAACCGGTGGTTCTGTTACCGGCGTACAGGCTGCCGGCATACATAACCTGGTGATGGGCAATGTAACTGGTATGCAATTGGCGAGTACAGTTAATGTAGTGCGTGGCAGCCTAAACGGGGTACAGGCATCAGTTGTATATAACCACATTCAAAATAATACGAAAGGCATCCAGGCCGCAGGCATAGCCAACTACACACATCTTAAAACCACCGGCCTGCAACTTGCAGGTGTTGCCAATATTAGTAACGAAAGTATAAACGGCATACAGGCCGCAGGCATATTTAACTACACAAAAAAACTGCACGGCGTACAGGTTGGATTAATAAATATAGCGGAATCATCAGACGGTTACAGTATTGGCCTTATAAATTTTGTGGTAAAAGGCTATCATAAGCTGAGTATCTCTACTAATGAAATTATGACGGTTAACGCTGCATTTAGAACCGGGAACAAACAACTATACAGCATTCTTATTGCTGGCCTTAACGCCGGGCGCAATGAAAAACTATATTCATACGGTTACGGCCTGGGCACTGCAATAAGACTTTCAACACATTTGTCAATTAATCCTGAAATAAGCAGCCAATATTTATACCGTGGTAGCTGGAAATATACCAACCTGCTTAATAAATTCAGCCCGCTGTTTTTTTACAGAATAGACAATTTTATATCAATTATCGCCGGCCCAGCGTTTAATGTATATTATTCGAACCAAACAACAGATGTTGCAGGTTATAAATCCGTTATACCACCTTCGGGTTATCATTTGTTTGACCTGAATAACAACAAGCTTAAAAGTTGGATAGGGTGGAATGTAGGCGTGAGTTTATTTTAAGCACATCACAGTCTGCCCGGCAGCATAAAAAATTGCGTTTCAACCAATGTGCGTCATTTAACCCAGTTGTGCCAAACTTTTCAATGCTTTTATTTCTATTGCCTATTAGTATCATTATTTTAAGCAGTAAGCTATTTATTCGCTATCAGCAAAGCGCTTCAACGCCGTGCCGGTTCATATAATCAACACCATTAAATTTCTGAACGGCGCAGTAAATATTTTAACCTTTCTGCTTACTTGTTAAAACAAGGTTAGAGTGATATTACCTATTTAAATTGCAATGGGGGTAAATGTTTAATCTGTTGTTATACTTATACGCGATGAGAAGCGCACATACAACAATCTTTAAAAGAACACCATGCTGCCCACACTAATAATTTGGTTCGCAAAAAAATATTTTAGAGCCCAACCTGGTTCACGATACTCGAAATTGTTATGCTGCCTGGCAGCAGTATTAATATGCCTGCTGATTCCAACTGAAACTTATTCACAGGAGCTTGTGCGTGCTTATACTGTTTTATATAAAGACGATAGTGTTGGAAGCATGAAATTGTACACAAGGCAATCGGGCGAGGATACTTATATGAAAATGGCATCCAATGTGGAGATGCGGTTTGTTTTCAGGATTGAGGTAAAGAGTGAAGAAGAAGCAAACTTCAAAAGTGGCAAGTTGATATCCTCAAAGGCCTACAGGCAGGTAAATGGAAAGGAAAAAGTAAATAATCAAACAAAGGCCGTTGGTAACGCATATCAAACATACTGCGATGGTAAAACAGGCTGCATACAAAGCAAGCTTATCACTTACAATTTTTTAATGCTTTACGCTCACGAGCCGTTGAATATACAAAAGGTATATTCAGATAATTTTCAGCAATTTGTACGTATCCAAAGAACTTCCGAACATATTTATAAAATTGAACTGCCTGACGGCAATTACAATAACTATTTTTTTAAAGATGGCATTTGTAACAAAGTAGAGGTGCACCATTCATTCTACAGCATAATTATAAAGCTTCAATAATAGCAACCTTAGTTCATCTCCCGTTAATAACATTACTTATTTATGAATATATTGGTTACCGGCGCAACAGGTTTTATAGGCAGCAAACTTTGCCTTACCCTTGCTGAAAGCGGGCATACCGTTCATGCATTATGCCGCGATACAAAACACCCGTTATTGCCGCGCCACAATAAGATAAAACCATTTAAAGGCGACCTGCTAAATAAACAAAATATTGCTGATGCCTTGCGCAACTGCAGCCAGGTTTACCATACCGCAGCACTGGCAAAAATGTGGGTGCCGGATAAAGATGAATTTTTCAGGGTGAACGTTATGGGTACCCAAAATGTATTGGAAGCCGCAATGCAGGCAGGCGTAGAGAAAGTTGTGCATACCTCCACCTGCGGCGTTTGGGGGCCAACCGTTAAACACCCGATAGCAGAGGAAGACCCACGCATCACCGGCTTTGCCATTGATTATGAGCGAACAAAATATCTTGCCGAACTGGAAGCACAATTATACTATAAAAAAGGGTTACAGGTAGTTATAGTAAACCCATCCCGGGTGTATGGGGAAGGGCCTGTTACTGAAAGCAATACCGTTGGTAAAATGATAGTAGCTTATTTAAAAGGCAAGTGGCACATAAACCCTGCCAACGGACTGCAGGTATCAAACTATGCGTACCTGGGTGATGTGGTTAAAGGCCACATTGCAGCTATGGAAAAATGCGTTGCAGGTAACCGCTATATTTTGGGTGGTGAAGATATAAGCTTTAATAGTTTCTTCAACCATCTTAAATACATATCCGGCAAAGATCATAAGCTGTTTAAAGTGCCACAAAAACTAATAAAATTATACAGCAGGCTTGAACAGTTTAAAACCGCTGCCACAGGCATCCCTCCGTTCTTTTTGCCTGCTTTTGCTGACCGCCTTAAATATGATCAGAAATACAGCAGCAACAAAGCTGTGCAGCAGTTAGGTTATTCCATAACCCCTTTCGCGGCCGGTTTTGCCAAAACAGTTGAACACCTAAAACATTGTATCCATGCATAAATTAACTGCTGTTATAACGGGAGCAAGCGAAGGACTTGGCAAAAGTTTTGCGATTGAGCTTGCCCAGGCTAATACCAACCTGGTACTTGCCGCACTGCCAAATTCGGGTTTGCCGCAACTCGCAGCCTTTATGACCCGTAATTTTAGCATTAGGGTAGATTATTTTGAGATGGACCTTACCGAAACAGCCAATTGCATCAGCCTTTTTGAAGCCATAAAAGAGAAGGGCATAGTTGCTGATATTCTGATAAACAACGCCGGGCTTGGCAACTGGTCGTGGTTTGATGAAAAAAGCCTTTCATTTTACAGAACGCAAATTGAACTGAATATTATAACACCTGTTCTATTAACCAGGCTTTTTTTGGCCCAGGTGCATAGACAGCGAAAGAGTTACCTGTTAAACGTAGGCAGCCTTGGAGGATTGTTTATTGTACCGAGAAAACAGGTATATGGTGCAACAAAATCTTTTATCCGCTACTTTACAAGATGCCTGCAAATGGAACTTAGCAACTCCAATGTGTCCGTAACATTATTAAGCCCCGGTGGCATCAATACTAAGCCTGAACTGCTTGTGCTTAATCATAACATAAAAGGCCTTTCACGTTTTACCATCATGGAGCCCGAACAGGTAGCCAAAGAGGCATTAAAGGGTATGTTCAGCGGCAAGCGGGAAATTGTACCCGGCCTGCTTAACCGTATGTTGGTATTATTGAACACTATTTTGCCACGTGGTTTGAAAGAATACATAATACAAAGAAAATTGAAGGCAATGTTTTAATAAGCATTACTTAGCAGTTACAGTGCTGCGTAGTGTTGCAATAGTACCCATACACCACGCCTCAAAGCAAGTTCATGGAACAACAATGTCTTTAGCGCGGTAGTCAACTTTAAAATAACTCTTTCCTTATTTTACATACGCATCAACTGTTTTTATGCTGCCATCCGCATTGTAGTGCAGCTCTGTAACCTTTACATTGCGTAAATGGGTCTTGCCGCCTGATACTTCCGTGTCGTGGTAAAACAAATACCATTTGCTCATAAACTCAACAATGCTTTGGTGGTTAGTCCACCCCACTACCGGGTTTAACACAACACCCTGGTAAGTAAATGGCCCCAACGGGCTTGTACCAGTGGCGTAACAAATAAAATGGGTATCGCCGGTTGAATAGGAGAAATAATACTTGCCGTTGTACATGTGCATCCAGGACGCTTCAAAAAACCGGCGGTTATGATCTTTACCCAATAAAGGTTTGCCGTCTTTGTCTAATATCACCACGTCTTTTACAGGCCCCTCAAAATGAAGCATATCCTTGCTGAGTTTTGCCACCTTGGCCGTAATAGCTGCACTGTCGTCGTTATGCAGGTCTGTTTTAGAGCCTGAACTGTCGTACTTGCCATGCAACCATCTTTGTAACTGGCCGCCCCATATACCGCCAAAGTACATATAAAAACTACCGTCTTTGTCTTTAAACACAGCGGGGTCAATACTAAAGCTGCCTTCAATAGGTTTAGGTTCCGCCTTAAACGGCCCAATGGGAGAGGGGCTTGTAGCAGCACCTATATGAAACACGCCCTGCTTATCCTTTGCCGGAAAGTATAGGTAGTATTTGCCGTTGTTAAAGGCAGCGTCGGGCGCCCAAAGCTGCCTGCCTGCCCAGGGTATGTCTTTAATATCCAGCGCAACACCATTATCGGTAACAGGGCCACCTACACTGTCCATAGAAAGTACATGATAATCTTTCATGGCAAAATGATCACCGTTATCGTTTTCAGGTATGCCTGCATCAATGTCGTGGGACGGATATACATACAGCTTGTTGTTAAAAACGTGAGCCGATGGGTCGGCCGTGTACATATTCGTAACCAGCGGCTTTGATATGGCGCCTTTAAAAGGATTATCCTTTACTGGCGCGGTGCTGTCTGTTTTATTATCTGCCGTCTGGCTGTCGTTACACGATACAATGGCAAGAACAGCTAAGGCAGTTAGTATATATTTGATATTCATGCAGCTTATTTACATCTAAAATAGTATAATCCGGCAAATAAAAAATATTTATTGTAACCGATTACAAATATTGAAGGCTGGATACAATTTCCTTTTCTTTATTTTTATATTGATCCATTTACTATATGCCTGCAAAAACAGCTTTCGCACCTTTCAGAACAACCTTTTACCTGTGGAACGGCGTATCTGCCATATTCTTCTCATCTTTTGTTACTGATACACACAGTCATAATACTATGCAGGTATTTTGCGATATACAAGGCAGTTTTAAATGCAGGATAAATAACGGGCCATGGCGCACCTATAAAAACCTGGTGATCAAAGAAAATGTAATGCACCAGCTGGACACCAACAACAGTGTACAACTGCTAATTTACCTTGATGCTGAAACAACCATTGCCAAAGAGCTTAAAGCAAAATTTTTGGACGGAAGCGATGTGTTTGTACCCAACATAAACATCTTTGATTTTGTAAGCCCGCATCATTTACAACAATCCATATTACATGCCAACCCGCAACTGTTATTAAAGCTTGTAAACGACATACTGTACAGCATTGCAGGGCGAAAAGATAAGCCCGTGAAAGATGAACGTATCACCCTTGCTGAACAACTTATTACAAACGACCCTTGCGAAGCCAGCATTCAACATGTAGCCTCTACAGTTTTTCTTTCTGAAAGCAGGCTGCGTTCTGTATTCAAAAAGGTAACTGGCGTGTCCCTGCACAAATACATTATCTGGAGCAAGATACGTTTTGCCATCAACCGCATCATGGCCGGCGATGCTGTAACCGAGGCTGCTATTGAAGCAGGCTTTACTGACAGCAGCCATTTTAACAAGATGCTGGTTAAAATGTTTGGCATTGGCGCTACCCAATTTACAAAGAGCAATAAAAAGCTGTCCATTGTAACCTGCGATCAATCGCCGCTTAGCTTTGAAACAAGTTTCTATAATAAACAGGGTGAAGTTGAAAAGATTTACAAATAGCTTTTCACCTTTTAGCTCTTGCCCATCACATTTTTCTCCACTATAAAAAATGGCAGCGTTCCATGGTTTAACACATTATCATGAAAGGTTTTGATGTTAAAATTACTGCCCTGCTGTTGCTGTAATTTTTCTCTCATCTGCATTATTTGACCTGCACCATATTTGTAACTAACCACCTGCCCCGGCCATCTTTTTATACGGTTTATTTCGCGCATGGCAATCTCATCCTGCCCGCGAATATTCTTCTTCCAAAATGCAAGCGCTTCGGCATCGCTCCAGCCATAATAATTAATGCCAACATCCAGTGGTACACGCACACTGCGCACAATATCCCACTCCCATTTGCCTAATTCATCATACGGTGTTTTATACACGCCAAGTTGCTTGCCAAGCTCTTCCGTGTATGCGCCCCAGCCTTCAGCATAACCGAGGTAGAAGAAAAGCTGCTGCACTTTTGAAAGCTTTAAGTTGTTTGCAACAGAGGCCTGGTAATGATGCCCCGGTACCGCTTCGTGTATAAACAACCAGTCGAACTGCCGCTTATTGTAAGGCTTATTAAACAGGTTATAGTAAAACGTATTGTCGTTATAATATCCGGGTGTTTGTGCGAGTGCTTCATTGGCTCCACGCGCAATGGCAACATCCGGTATTTGCTGCACATTAAACACATTTGGCAGGTTTTGCATTACAACAGTTTTTGTATGCTCAAATGCTTTTTGTATTTCTGCAGGATCCTTTTCAAAAAAGGATGAATCATTCAAATACCCATAAAACTTATCTTCATCCATCCCAACCTGTTGGCGTATATCCTCAATATGCTTTTGCACCCTCGCTACTTCTTTTAAACCAAACTGGTATATTTCATCGGGTGTTACGTTTGCCGCTACCCACCTTTTTAAAAACCATGCATACCACTCTTTGCCGCCGGGTATAGTATATAAGCCTGTAGCCGGTATATCAGCAGGCTTATTATTCAGCCATTGCTTAGCCAGTGCAAGTTTTTCAAGGTTAAGGGTGCTTTCGTATTGTACCAGGTCATAGTCAATTTGCTGTTGTTGCGTTAAGTCGGTTGTTTTAAAAGCAGCCAGGCCTGCGAGGGCTTTCTTAAAAAACGCTTCCTGCTTTGCAATATCTGCAGCACCGGGTATATGTTGCAGGTTGGCCACATAGCTCAACTCAAGGTCGGCAATTTTAAGTGCCTTGTAATCCTTTGCAAACCGCGTGCTAAATACCTCAAACCCCCGTTGCGAAAAACAGCCGGTGCACGCAAACATTATACAGCATGCGGTAATTAAAAACACTCTCATACTTTATACATTAAGTGCGGAAATTACCATAAACCCTATTGCTTTTGTTACCGCTTATATAATTGAAATTTGCCTGTTGCACAGTTAAAACCTCAGCATCTTTATTTTCTCCTTCAGCAGCTTTTTTTCCGGTTCCGATGTAGTTAGCTGCATGCTCATCTCCAAATACTTTTTTGCGTTATCGTTATCTGCAATCGTCAAATAAAGGTCACCCAACACTGCACTGTACATATATTGCGACTTGAGTAAGGCATCTATTTCCTCCAGTCCCATAATTTCTTTTATTGCCTCATGGGGCTTGCCTGATCGTGATAATGTTACAGCGCGGTTCAATATTACAACCGGCGTTCTTTTTATTTCTAATAGCATGTTGTACAATTCCAGCAGCCGCAGCCAGTTGGTTTCGCCAAAGTTAGCCGCCAGGCAATGTTCCGCGGCAATAGCCGATTCTATATGGTATACCGAAAGATATTCGCCTTTTGATGACTGGTTCAAATAATAGTAACCCATATTTGCCAGTTGCTTGTTCCACTTATTCCTGTCCTGGTGCTGCAGCAGAATGATGGAATTATCCGCATCCAGCCTGCTGTCAAACCTTGATGCCTGTAAGCACATTAACGCCAGCAGCGCAAATGTGGCCGGTTGTTTGCCTGCCTTGTTTTGCGAGAGTAAAAGGCACAGGCGCATGGCTTCAGCGCACACGTCCTTCCTTATCAGTTCATCCGCTTTTAAACTGTTATACCCCTCGTTAAATAACAGGTATAATATTGTGTAAACCGTATCAAGCCTTTGTTGCAGGTCTTTGCCCGTTGGTATTTCTAACTGTATGCTGCTTTCCCTTATAAACTGTTTGGCGCGGTACAACCTTTTCTGTACAGCTGCTTCGTTGGTAACCAGTGCCCGCGCTATTTCCGCAACGCCAAAACCAGACACTGTTTTTAGTGTTAGTGCTATCCGGTCTTCCTGGTTCAGTTCGGGATGGCAACACGCGAATACCATCCGCAACTGGCTGTCAGAAATTTCATTGTCGGAAAAAAAATGCTCAACGGTATTTTCCGTTTCAGTTATCAGTTGTTGTGCAACTTCGGTGCTGTATTGCCTGTAATACTGCTGCCTTCTTATAATATCAATCGCTTTGTTGCGCGCGGTTTGCATCAGCCATCCTGCCGGGTTATTGGGTATCTCAAACTTCCAAACCTGTACCGCTTTTAAAAACGCTTCCTGCACC
>FTJK01000437.1_pt7 | contig 15394 bp, 19 predicted proteins | sample 1658811 | NCBI WGS metagenome assembly FTJK01 (sample SAMEA3914857, study PRJEB12502) | metagenome | biome: forest; material: soil | place: USA | collected 2011-06-22 | depth 0.1 m
GTGTGCTTTTTCATATTCCTCGCCATGTTTCCAGTTCTCGCCGTAACTGTCGTATTTTTTCCGCTTCTCAGGGTCGCTTAACACCTCGTTCGCCTCATTTATTTGCTGAAACTTTTTATGCGCTTCTTTGTCATTAGGATTAAGGTCTGGATGGTGCTTGCGCGCCAGTTTACGGTAAGCAGCCTTAATTTCATCCTGTGTAGCTTTTTTATCAATGCCCAGGGTTTGGTAATAATCTATAAATGCCATGCCTATAATTTTGTTTTGTTAGCTATGCAAAATTACAGCAGTTTAAGTAAAGCAAATAATTCATCTCAATAGCGGATGCCGTCACAATTAGTGCCAGGCTTTGGGTTGGGGCCATTCGCGCAGGCTTTCCCGGCAACTAAAGCAACTGCTGGTTAGAAACTACGCTCAGCGAATTATCAAACCGTTTCAGCCGCAGGTTATGCTTAAACTGTTCCAGGTGCACCAATGCATACAATTGTTTGGCGCTGTTGTTGCCTAAATCTATTTTACCAGTCCAAATATCGTTATGAAATTCCCTAAAACCTGGTATTGTTAAATTCAAATCAATTGGTGCAGCGCCCGGAGTGCGAAACAAAAGAAAAACTGTAAAATAAAATAAGTGCAGCATTTGGCGCATCAGGAAAAAACGGGCGTAACGATATTCCCCAACTTCTTCGCCAAAATATCTTTCCAGGTAATCCTTTTCCCCGGCGTCATCCATTGCAATAAAATTCGCAACAACCGCAAGGTCCATATAAGGATCGTTTAAAAAAGCAGCTTCCCAATCCACAAGCCAGACCCTGTTCCCGTCAAAAAGTATATTCTCCGGTTTAAGATCATTGTGACATGAAACATACTCACTGGTGTTACGCGGGTACACAGCTTTAATACGTTCATATTGTTGAAATGCTTCTTCAGTTGCGCTTTCGGGAACGATTTTCGCAGCTTTAAATTTTTGAATAAAACCGTCCATACTATCAAGATAATTTATCCTGAACGGAAAAGGCGGAAGTGAATGCAAACGCCTTAATAAATCAGGCATTATTTCCGCGGCATCACTTATGGGAAACGGCTTTGCCTCAATAAAATCTGTAATGGAAATTCTGTCTTCAATACCAGCATACCATACATGCGGCGCATGCCCGGCCTCTGCAGCTGGCTTCATACAGGAATAGTAATGCGCAGGATCGCTCACTGCATCTGTGCGGGTAATAACGCGAAGCAGGTATGGCTTACCCTTGACAACGATTTTAAAAATAAGAGCTGACGAAAGGCCAACGGTTAATTGACTGATTTCTTCAAATTCGTTTACGCCAAATGTGGCTTGTAAAGCATGTGCGACCGCAGCTTTTTTTTCTTCCGGAATCATAAAAGGTTGATTAAAATTTGATTTAAAGACATCAAATATATGAGCGCTTTTATGCTTCTGTTAACTCAAAAAAATATATTTTTTTGTATGAACTTTATTAAGAACCAATCTGTTAATCATATACACCCCTCTCCTCTTTTAAGCTTCCAACAGGCGCTGTTACCCACTTTTACAGGCATAGTGCAATAAAAAACAATCCCCGCAAACCTAATCTTACCTAACTTAAGAACAGGCTGCGGGGACAAGTATAACAATGGGGATTTGTTATCGTATTTGTTTAATTCCAATCAACATCTTTCAGCTTCACGTATTCCTTAAGGGTAAGGTTATTAAAACCTTTTGCCCTCATTTTTTTTATGAATGATGCATTTACACCATGATCCACCAGCTCTTCTGCCTTTTCAAGCGTAAGGTCTTTAAACCCGAGGTCAGTAATGCTTTTCACAAAATCAGGGTTTACGCCATGATCCATTAATTCCTGAGCCTGTTCCAGGGTCATGTCTTTGTACCCAAGCTTAATAAAGCCCCTGATAAATTCGGTGTTTACACCATGGTCCATCAGTTCTTCAGCCATTTCCACAGAAACATTTTTATATCCCAATTCCGCAAAACTATTCATAAAATCAGTGCTTACTCCATGGTCTCTTAGCTCCTGTACATGCTCCAGCGTAACATCTTTTAAGCCTGATTTTTTTATCTCGTTAATATAATCAACATCCACGCCGTGGTCTCTTAACTCCTGTGCGCGTTCCAGCGAAATATCATTGTAGCCGGCTTTCTTAAACCCGTTTATGTAGTCAACATCTACGCCATGGTCCCTTAGTTCCAGGGCACGCTCCAGGGAGATATCACCAAACCCGGATTTTTTAAACTCGTTTACAAAATCCATATCTACACCATGGTCCCTTAGCTCAAGCGCCCTGTCAAGCGAAATATCCTTAAAGCCGCCATCATGAAATTCTTGCACAAAGCCTGCATCCACCCCATGTTCCCTAAGCTCCACCATTTTATCCAGCGATACAGTGCCATATCCTTCCTTTTTAAACATATCAAAATATTCCTGTGTTACTTTACGGTTCATATCCTGCTCAGCAAGGTCCCTCAACTGGCTGTTGGAAATTTTATCGTACCCGTTATCCTTTAAATATGCAAAGTAGTTTTTATCAATATTGGTAAAGAAAATATGCAGCATCAATTCTTCATCAAGCTTGGTATAGCCTGCCTGCTGCAGGTAGGTTTTAAAATCGTTGTTGGCTACAAATTTATAAGTACCCATGCCGCGGCCATTCTCAAATTTTCCGGTGAAGGTAACAGTACCGGCTTCCCTGGTAAGTGCAAAGTCGCCTTCAGTTGCAGGCAGGTTTGGAAAATCGCTCTTGTCAAATGTCCGGCCGCTGTTCCAGTCAAAGCCTGTTAAATTAAAATAGATGCCGTCTTTTTCAACGTAGGCTTTCCATGTACCGGGTTCGCCTCTTTGTCTTTCATGCAGCCAGGTTTCGCGGTCTTTGTTTTCTTTTTCTGGTGTTTCTTCTTTTTTGGCGGGGCTTTTTTGTGCATAGCTGTTGCAGCTAAGTATGCCGAGCAGCATGACTACAGATAAAGATGCAAGAAGTATCTTTTTCATAACGATTGATTTTTAAATTTTATTTTTAGTTTTTTGAAAGGCAAGACAATCCCGTAATTATTTACATAAATAATTATGGCATACCATACCGGTAAATAATGCGTTGGTTATTGTTTCTGCATGTGCTGGCAAAGAGACCCTGATCGCCCGGCCGGGACGAAAAAAATTTTATATACTAACCCAGTTTTACGGTTGTGCAATACCGTTAAAACAAACAATTTTATTTTGTTTCAAACCCGCTATCCTTTAAGGATATATATTCATCAAGGCTAAACAGGTTACCTGTTTTTTTCTTCATGGCTTCAATGTAAGCTGCATCTACACCGTGGTCGCGCAACTGTATGGCTTTATCGGGTGAAATATTATTAAAGCCAAGCTTGCGAAAACTGTTAATAAATTCAATACTTACACCATGATCCACCAGTTCCTGGGCTTTTTCAACGGTTACATTCACAAAACCTGCCTGGTGCCAACTGTTAACAAACTCAACCGTTACACCGTGATCCTTTAATTCCAGCGCCTGGTCTAGCGTAATACCAGGCAGCCCAATGGCGCGGAAACCGTTTATAAATTCAACTGTTACACCATGGCCAGCCAATTCAATAATTTTATCAAGCGGCACATTACTAAAACCCGCCTTGTTAAGACCTATAATAAACTCGGCGCTCACTCCCTGGTCCACCATCTCAATTGCTTTATCCAAAGAAATATTTTTATACCCCTGCTGGCTTAAGCTATTTATAAATTGCATGCTTACCCCATGGTCAACCAATTCTTCGGCTTTATCGGGCGAAATATTTCTGTACCCAGCATCATACAAGCTTTTAAGATAAGCGGTAGTTACCCCATGGTTGCGCAATTCAACCAACTTATCAACAGAGATGTTTTTGTAGCCAAATAGTTTTAACTCATCGCTGAATGATTGTATGCCCTTAGCAGTGTTCTCATCGTCGGCATCGTCATTATTTACGTCTACATCACTCTTGCCATCTTTTTTTATGTTTGACTTTGCCTGATCCTTACCTGCTTGTTTTTGTGATGTGCCATTTTTATTTGGCGATGCAGCCGCGGCTGTGCTGTCGGCCGGTTTTTTGGGTTTATTTGTTTGCCCGTTACTAACGGTGATAAACGCAATACTGAAAGCTATTAAGCAACCAACCAATACAATTTTTTCAGCAGGGTTTAATGTGTGATTGTTGTTGTTAACAATACGCTTTACCCTGTTAACCAGCTTATTTTTACGTTCAGCAAAAGGCATTGCGTATTTTGAAACTGCAGCAGTATTGTATTGATGAAACGAAACCAGGGCCTGTATAAATTGTTTTTTATTTTTTGTTTCGTTAATAGCAATATCGTCACAGCAATTTTCCCTTTCGTTGCGGATAAGTGACGAAATCCAAAGTACAGCCGGATTGAAGAAGAACACTATATCAACAAAGCATTGCAGCAAATTGAAGAAATAATCTTTGCGGCGTATATGCGCCAGTTCGTGCATTAAAATAGACTCAACTTCCTCCGTTGAAAGATTTGTTAAAAGGCCGATGGGCACCAATATAGTGGGTTTTAAAAAACCTACTACCACAGGCACTTTTACAATGGCCGACTGCAACAGCAGTATGTGCCTTTTTATTTGCAGCCTGTTTGCAAGTACCTTAATTCTTGCAGCCCAAAATTCAGGCGCAGCGCTGGTTTTATAATGCCTTATACGTTGAATATAAACCAACCCGGAAAGTATTTTAACACAGCGTGCCATGAAAATAATAAACCATATTGTTACTATCAGCGATGCGTGCTGATTAAAATAATCCTCAAACTTTTGTAAATATCCCTGCAGAGCATTACCACCGTTGCCGGCCGGCGTTGCATAATTAATATTAGCTGTAACAGGTGCCGGGCTTGCAACAACACTAATTTTTGTACCAGGCGTTACAGATAATAACTGCATTTGCCGGTAAAATGTAAGCCCTGTTATTATTATAAACAGAATGAATATGGATGACAACAATTTGTAACGTACCGCTGACCCCGACTTTTTTGAAAGCACCATTACCACGCCTGTAACAACCGCCAGCAGTAAACCCTGCCAAAGGGAGTGCAACAACGTCCAGCACACTGCCTGTATTATTTTTCCTGTCAAAAAGTTCATATTATTGGTTTAACGGTTCTTATTAATCAAGTTTATTCAGGAGCTCTTTAATGGTGTCCCAGTCTTTATTGGTTGTCCTGTCGTTACCCATCAATTCCAGCATCAAATTTTTTACTGAACCCTCGTACATACTGTCAACAAATTTGTCAAGTACAACACGTTTAATTTTTTGTTCTTCAAGTGCGGCGCTGTAAATATGGGTCATATTAGTTTCATCCCTGTGCAGCATTTCTTTCTCCAGCATTATCTGCATCAGTTTTAAAGTAGATGTATAACTGGTGGCTTCCTTTTGCTGGTTTAGCTGGTCGTTTACAAAACGCACAGTGCTTGGCCCATGTTTCCATAACACCTGCAATATTTCCAGTTGTGCTTTTGTTGGCTCAGTATTATTGTTATTATGCAGTATATCCGCTTTCATAAACCAAAGATATAACTATTCACGTACGAAAAAGGTTATAGGTTGTTGTTAACAATATTTTAACATACCATTCACGCTTGCAAATTTTTAAAAAGGGGTTAGCTGCTGCCTGTTTTTTGTTAAATAACACCCCACCTAATAACCGATAGTTTGTTACTCCCACCAAACACTGTCGGGATAAGCCTCTCCAATAACTACCTGCTCCCCTATTATAGGCGTGGTTATTCTCACCCCAAGCTCTTTTGCTTTTGCGGTAACCCTTTTAGCAGGCTCATTCCACTCATGGAGGGACAAACTAAACTTACCCCAATGCACCGGCATCAATATTTTAGCGTTAAGATCAACAGCAGCCTGTGCTGTTTGTTCCGGCATGTTGTGTATGTAAGGCCAGGCTGTATTGTATTGGCCGCACTCAAGAAGAGCGATAGCAAACGGGCCAAATTTGTCGCCAATGGTTTTAAAATGGGTATCGTAGCCACTGTCGCCGCCAAGGTATAAATTATGGTGTGGCGTTTTTAATATGAAAGATGACCAAAGCGTATTATTGCGGTTAAAAGTACGGCCTGAAAAATGCCGTGCAGGTGCGGCAACCAGTGTGATACCGGTTGCAACGGGCTGGCTTTGCCACCAGTCAAATTCGATGATCTTATTTTTATCAAAACCCCAATGTAGCAAATGGGAAGCAACACCGAGGGATGTGCATACAAGTGCCGCTTTATCTTTTAATAACACCACAGTTTCATAATCAAGGTGGTCATAATGATCGTGTGTAAGTAATAACACATCAATAGGCGGTAAATCATCCACCGTATATATATCTGTACCAGGAAAACTTTTAGTGATAAACGAAAATGGTGAGGCATGCCCGCTAAAAACAGGGTCAACCAAAATATTTTTCTCATTGATGCGAATAAAATACGATGAATGCCCGAACCAAACGATAACAGGTTTTTCAGACTCAATATTCTTCAAATCTGTTTTTTTAGAAGGCAATATTTTTGATGGAGTGCAGTTAGCAGGTTTATTTATAAAATGCCACAGTATCTCTGGGTAGGATGTGCCCGGCGCCATCATTTCAGTATGAGACAAATTTTGAAACGCGCCATTTTTGTAATTAGCCGAGTTCTTTATTTTTTCCAGTTCTGCACCGGAAGGGATTTTACCCAATGTTTTTAGAATTGCCATGAAGGTTTTGTTAGCAAGGGTTAGCCGGTGTTATTTTTCCATTCCTCATAATCCTGCGGGGTATCAATATCCACGTTACCTTCTGGAAAGGAAATTGTGCCAACGGCATCACCATATTTTTTCAATATTTTTTTAGCACCCCCGTCACCCTGCAGCTGCAAAAGTTCGGGGAAATAATTTTTGCTGAAGAGCACGGGTGTACCAACAGTGTTGCCATAAGCACAAGCAACAATTTCGCTGCCTGTATTAACGCTGGCATCTATCAATTCATTTAGCAATGAGGCAGAAACAAAAGGCTGGTCGCAAACCATACAAATTGCCTGTTCAACGTCAGGCGCTATCTCCAGCAAGGCGTTAATACCACAGCGGATGGAAGATGCCAGGCCCTCCTCCCACTCCACATTTTCCACAATATTTATCTTAGCATCGTGTATTTCCCCTTCAATTAAACCAGCTTGAGCACCAGTTACTAATATTACCGGATCGACGTTTGCCTGCAAAGCAACCTGAATGCTATGTTGCAACAGGCTTTTACCCCCAACCTGCAACAATTGCTTTGGCCTGCCCATCCGTTTAGATTGCCCCGCTGCCAATAATATTAACCCACAGGTTTGCATAATCAGTTATTTATGTTAACAGTTACCTGTTGCCTATAAAAAAAGCCAGTTGCCATCACTATGGCAATGTAAGCAAGTTTATTTGCTTAACAAATTAGGTGTTAACCAAAAAACGGCTCATTTGTTTAAAAAGAAAGCCGCTATTGTAAAACAGTAGCGGCAAATTTTCACAAATCCAGCTAAGCCTTCTATTTAAAACCAGCTAAGCCTTCTATTTAAAAGTTGGCCTTAATTTTTTAATAACCAGAGATGCGATAATAAGTGTTATGCCAAACCCCCTCAAAAAATCACCCGGGCCATCCGGCACGTTCACAAAAAGTGCGGCGAGGGAAGTGCCTGCTAAGGCAAGCAAGCCAATTGGCAACACCAGTTTCCTCATATTTTTCATATTATCATTTTTCTGCTTACAAAGATAGGGAACCAAAAATATTTTAAATGTGCCCCTTATTTGGCCGGTACAACCGCCCGCATGGGATGGTACTCGTATATATTGATGGTAGCTGCGGGGTCCTTCGCTATCATCTCCTTCACCTCGCTTTCGTCATCTACCACAATAATGCCCAGGCCGTACACTGCGGCGGGATCAAGTACAGGCCCAAAAACAAGCACTTTGCCCCTGGCCATGTAGCCCATCCAGTAGCCAACATGCTGCTGCATAATGCTTCTTTCCTCGGCCGTCATTGTTTGGGCGAAATCCGGGCGGCTTGGGTTAAGTTTTAGCGCGAAGTATTTTTTATCCATCGTTTTTGTTTATGTTTTAAAATTAATATTCTTAAATAATAAGCCGTGATTTTGGGTGTTGTTTTTTTTTAATTTAAAAACAACAATAACAAAAAGCCATATTACTGCTGCGTATAAAGCATACCATAAGGCTTCCTGTGCCGGCGATACAGTTACCGGCCCAAATGTAGCCAGGCAACCCGTTGATACAGCATGCATGAATTGTGCCAGCAGGATGCTGCCTGTGTGCGAGTAAAGCCATGCGATAATTAGCCGTATGGCCGTGAGTATGGCAATAAAAGACAGAAAGAAAAGCAGCAAATATTTTCCGTGAGGGCTGGCGGCACCAAGAAAGTCAATTACCGGCAAATGCCAAAGGCCCCAGAAAAAGCCGAGTGTGATGCGGGCTTTTATAAAACCATATTTCGAATACATTTTAGTGAAAGCAAAACCCATCCCACCCAATCTCTTCAAAAAAACCAGCAGGGATGCCAAATAAAAACCCGAAAACAAAAAAGTTAGGTGCAAATACAGGCGATACAAAATGCTTTAACAATAAGAGAACTGTTATAATTAAACACGGAGGAATAAGCATTGCGATGATGTACCATTTAACAGGCACCTTCCATTTACCCATACGCAGCCTAAGATTTTGAAGGCCTGTTTTGCCTTCAGTAACCGCAGTTAAAATAATACCTGCCGCTGCAGGGCCGATAATCATTATTGGAAACATAAGGATGCCATCAAATTTGGCAATGGGCCGACCACCAAACAGTTTGGGAGCAATTAAAATAAAGGCACCCAGCCACGACAAAATAAAGGTGATGATGAAATAAGAGGTGGCAGGATGCTGCTGAACAATTTTTTTAATACGCATATTTTAAAATGTACTGTCAAAATTTTCAAATCTCAGTTCCTGTGCGCCAATTTTGCAAATTTCATCGCCCAATGTTTTAAGCAACGGCAGGTCATGATTAAATCCTCCTGTGTACTAAAATAAATAATTATTCTTTCAGTACCGGGGCAAACACATTATAAATTTTTCTTTGTTATGCCCCGTGTTTGTAAAAACAGGCCACGCAAAGCCGGAACCGGCTAAAATAGCAGGTGCGTAGTTATACGGTATTTTTAAACGCGTAAGGGAGCTAAACTGTTAATTATCTATAAATAGGCTAAAGAAAGCGGGAAATAAAAAAGTTGGGCACGTATTTGTTTGTAGATACTATAGTTAATATAAGATCCAACGATCAGGCCAACTACCGCTGATCCCTAAATAACCAGTTTATGGCACTGCACAAGAATTGCATAAGCAAACACGTAAGAATTAAATTTAAAGACAGCATTGCTGAATTTGAAGGCATTATATCTTTCTATAATAAAGAGAGCAGCCGAGGCCTTACACGCCTGCCAACTTCCCAGTTTAACTTTATATTGGATGGTGTTGACAAAACAGAAAAGGTATTTGAGTTTTATGCAGTAGATACGATATCCTATTTATAAGCAACTTGTGTAGAAAGGATAGGGCATTTTGGCAATACCCTATCCCGAAGTTAAGACAATTTGTTACTTACTTTTTAAGTATCTCAAGAATAGTAAAAATAGGTGAATAGGTTGCTATAATGCGGTTTAGCTGCAAATCAGCCTTATTAAACAATGCAGCAAATTCATTTTCTGTCCGCTCCCTGCCGCCTGTCATGGCCAGCATGTTTATATCCATAAATTTACCGGGATGCGGCATATTAACTGCAGGCACATATTCCGTTTTAAAAAAAGAAAACAACATCTCAAATTCAGGTTCAGTTAACTCAACCGTTTTGGTAAACATCTCAACAAACAGCGGCGAAAGTTCCGAACGGTATGGCTGTATTTGTACGTTAGTTTAGTTGCGCGTGGCGGCAATAACAATACATACGGCAAATAAATATACAGCAGTTTGCGGGAGGTGGAGATTGGGGTATAGTTTTGGATATATTCTACTTCATTAAATCATCTTTAACTATAAATAAAGAATAGGGCATTGTATCGTGTACGTTTTTATAAAGGTCAATAGATGGGGTATTTTAATTCTATCTCTCCTTTTTTCGATGTGTCTGTACTCATCGCTGACTGATTTCGCCATTTCAGGGCTTTGGTGAGTGCGTGGTGTTTGTTTTTCGAGGGGCTTCACCCCTCGCTATTGTGTACCGCCCTTTCAGGGCTTATTTCTTACCTCCAGTAACGCTGAACGCTATGTTTAAATCTGTTATAAAAGGTATGTGTGTTTATAAAAATAACCATGTGGAACAGATTGGGATGACGCCGGCGGTGGAAAATATCCACTTCCCTGTTATTGATCACCCATGCTCGTTCGCGGCCAATAACGGAATCACTATAATATTTTTTTATAAATGTCACTGCCTTTTTCGCATTAACTGAATCAAATGATACAATGGCCTGGATGCCTGAATGCCTGTTATGGAATATTTGTTTTGCTGCTAAATATCTAACCTCCGCAGTAATCCCATTCATTACTTGTACAGAATCCCAGGATATGCTTAATGAACCCTTCCTGAACTTTTTGGTCAGCGGTTTGCCACATCTTTCGACTGTATCAAGATTAGCGTTCCATGCAAGAAAAAAGTGCAGGTTTTCAAAATAAATACCAGAGGCAAAAAGTGAATCTTCATAATTACTCATATAGCCATCTTGCGCGGCAGCGTTATAAAAAGTATAGAAAAACAGAAATGCCATCAAGAGTTTAGGTATCATGTAGTGTTACATTTCAGTTCAAATATAGTCTTGTTGCAAAGACGTATTTGTGCGAAAATGTTAAGGTTAGACAAACTTTGGTATAGCATTTCCGCATCACCGAACGATATTGGCTGCATCGTATATTTCAAGACCTTGAAGGCTGGAAGAAAAACCTTCAAGGTCCGCATCATGTCTTCTATGTCTTTCTATGTAGCCTATTTGCCTATGTGGTTAAGCTCCCTTGTGATTAACCTTTTAAATGTTCAGGCAGTTGTATGTTGGTGCTGGATGCATCGGGTACCTGTGTGCCACGTTTTGTTTCAAGCGGTACCAGGCCGCTCCAGATAGGCAGTTGCATATCTTCCTCTTCATCCACCGGCATGCCTGTGCGTAATTTGGCTGAGGCTTCTTCCAGCGAAAAGGCAAGCACTGTTGTTTTACGCACTTCGTTTTCCTGGATGGGGCGCAAATAGTCCCAGCTATTGGGCACTATTTTATTTACTACCCACATTAAGGCCTCCTCCTTTTTGGCAGGCTCCTCCACTTTCTCAGCCTTTGCGAATACTATTACACTTCTGTAATTAACGGAGTGGTGAAAGGCAGATTTTGCCACCACCAGCGCATCGGTTAGCATTACCGATATACATACTGGTATGCCTTGCTCCAACGTGCGTATAAAATGGCTGCCTACAGAGCCATGTATATATATTTTATCACCGTAACGCGCAAAGGCGGTAGGTATGGAAAAGGGCTTATTATCCACAGCGTAGCTTACGGTGCAAAACAGGGCGCCGTCTAATATGGAATAAATGGTTTCAGTTTCGTAGTTGGCCCTTTTGGCCAGGCGGCTGGGGACGAGATGTTCGGGAGTTGTTGACATTGCAAAGATTATTTTACGCAAATGTGCGGCTTAACCACGATTTTACCTGATTTTTTCTGATTCGGCCTGAACCCCTATCCTCCCGATGCAAGTTCGGGACAGGCTCTAAAGGGGACATTGCGGATATAGAATCGAAGCTGATTACAACCAGTTTATTGTAATGAGTGGGATTTGCGGGAAGTGTTTTGAAATCATCCCGATCTAACACCGGTTTCCAGTAAGTGGTACGATACTTGAACTACTAAAGTTATTATAAAACCTAAAAAAACATTTTTATGGACAACTTACAATTAAAGGGGAGCTGGAATATTTTAAAAGGAAAATTAAAACAATCATACGCCGACCTTACCGACGATGATCTTACATACACCGAAGGCAAAACAGATGAACTGTTGGGGAGGCTGCAAAAAAAGACTGGTCAAACAAAAGAGCAGTTGACGGATTGGTTTAATAAGAATAAAGACAATTGATTGCAGATTGGCGATTGCGGATTGCCCGAAGGGATCCCTATGGGACAGATTAATGCGGAGAATGGGCTACCGCGCCAAGGGCGGAGAAATTAACGGCTGGTGACCAGCGATTAAAAAGTTAATTTCTCCGCCTTATTTATTTCCGCTGTGGCTGTATGAAAGAAACGAGTAATTTTAGCATAAAGAAATAATTTATGCGGGGTATATTTTGCACAATGCTGATGGCTGTTTGTTTTATTTGTAATGCCCAGGACGATGATATGCCCGATATGCGCAGCAAGCAGGATAACCTGATGAAAATGCGGGAAAAGGACTTGCAAAGCGACATATCTACTTTTACCATGGCCGGCATTGATATAGCCACAGGTAAGTTGCCGTTGCGCAGCTTGTCCATCAGTGATTTTGATGAGAACTTTATAAAGTTTGACAGTGCCAATATACACATCTCCATTACCGGCGCACCTTTTAACCCCGCCAGGCATAAGCTGCAGTACAGTGATAAATACCTTATACGCATTGATACAAAACCATATTTTGGGTCGTACAGCAAAGTGCCAAAAAAATATATTAAGTCGTTTAGCGTGGTAATTGATAATGATACTGTTGCCATACCTGCCACGGCTTTTTTCGACCTGTATGAACCTACATTTAGCTACAATGAAAAAGGTGTACGAAAGTCGCAGGACGGTGTTTACTTTTCGGCCAACGGCCGCTTTATGTATGTTTACCTTCTTTGTAATGATGGCATGGGCGGCTACGAGGTTACCTGGGTTTTCCACGATAAAAAATATATACGCAGGGTAGTGGATTTTAATGTGTTGAAAAACTAGGACGCCCCTATCCTCCCGATACAAGTTCGGGACAGGCTCGCAGCAATTAAGGCGGGGTGCGCCCGCCGTTAAAAAAGGTTTATAATCTTACGCCGTTGCAATTAAGTTCCAAATATTTGGCAGTAATCAAAAAAATACGGTTATTGTTTTACAATCTTTACAGTTGTGGTTTTATTGCCTTCTGTCACCTGCAAATAATATACGCCTGCTGCAAGGGGCTTTATATTGCCATTGTATGTTTTGTTGGCGGTAACTGTTTTTAATACAATGCGTCCACGGGCATCAAGCAAGGTAAGTGTGGCACTGCCGCTTAAGTTATCTATGGTAAACACATCCTTTACCGGGTTGGGGTAAATGGTGTATTTATCAGCAGTACTAAAATCAACACTTATTGTATTGGAATAGGTAAAACTATTATCTGCATCAAACTGCTGCAGGCGGTAATAGTTTACTCCGCTGCCGGGTTTATTATCTGTAAAATTGTATTGCTCTGTTATGGATGAATTGCCATGGCCATCTACCCTGCCTACATCTGCAAAGTCCTTTCCGTCATTACTGCACTGTACTATAAAGTAAGCATTGTTTATTTCGGTAGCGGTTTGCCAATTTAATAAAACATGGCTGTTTTGTTTGGCGGCGGTAAAGGAGGAGAGTTGGATGGGGAGGGCGGGGTGTATGAGGTAACGGGCGAGTACGATGTTTGTTGTTGCACTATCAACAGAATAACCGGCAATTACAATTTTGCCATCTTTTTGCAAGGCAAGACAAGTAACAGCCTCGTTCCCATTTGTAAACATTATGGAGACCTTGCCATTGTTACCAAAAGTTTTATCCAATTTAGCATCGCTATTATAACGAACTGTAACAAAAGGACTTGAAGAATCACGGAAGGAAGTGCCGGTAATTATAATTTTTTCATTAACATCTTCTGTAAGAGAATTGTTCCGGCTGACATCAAATCCGCCCACATCTGTTGTTGCTATACCGTTTTTACCAAAACTGCTGTCCTTTGTACCATCGGCATTATACCTTATCAACTGGTAATCAACATTAGCGTCGGGTGATGATCCTGACATTAATATCTTTCCGTCTTTTTGAAGAAAAAGTGAACTTAGAATACCCGAGCCCATTTGATCTGTAGCCAACCGCCCATTATTTGCAAATGTGGTGTCAAAAGAACCATCTGAATTATACTTAGATATAGCAAAAAAAAGACCCTCGGTGTGTGGAAGTGTGGGCAAATCAGCTTCGCCGCCAACAAAAATATGATCCCCGATAGTAGCAAGTGAATATGCAGAACTATTATGACCGGCATTAGCGGTAAATTCAGTAAATACTGCACCATTAACTCCAAAGCTGCTGTCTAAAGAGCCGTTTTCTTTAAACACTGAAAGAAAAGAAACTTCGCCGCCGACACCTGGTACCGCATAAGCTATACCAGCCACCGCAAATTTGCCGCCAGGAAGAACTTTAAGCGCATAACTCGTTGCCTCCTCGGCATTACCAATGTCATTAATGCTTTTGCCGTTAACGCCAAATGAAGAATCCGGCGTGCCATTAGTATTATATCTTCCAAGTGTAATATTATTGCCGTCGTTAGCAGCAAAAACTATTTTTCCATCCAATTGTAAATCAACCGCAATTCCTAATGAATATGGAAATGTTTGAAAATCTGTAACAGATTTACCATTAATACCAAAACTACTGTCAAATCTTCCATTGATTTTTAACCTGTATAACACAACATTATATTTTGCCCCATCACTGGCAAACCCTGCAATAACAATTTTGCCATCTGGCTGAATTATGCTGGCAAGTTGATTTCCAACATAAGTGTCAATCTTTATCATCACCCTGCCTCCTACCCCAAAAGAAGGGTCTAAAGCACCGGGCTGGGCAACAGCCTGACGAGCGATAAATAACATAGCTATAAAAAGAGGGAGAAATAAAAAGCGGTTTGTGATTTTGGGCAAGGTTGAGTACATACAGTATTTTATGCCGATGAAAGTAGCGATAAATAATGGGATATTGAAAACAAACGCGGTTATAAGAATTGCCTGCTGTGTTATGTTGCTATGCCCTGCCGGTAATAGCATTTACGAGAATCGGAAAAAATTATCCACATTTTCAAAAAAACTGCCAAAAAGCGTCGCCAAAAATGCAAAAAATATATTTATCAGCGAGAGGTGGAGATCAAGTTGACCGATGACAGATGAAAGTTGACACAAGAGAAGCGGCCGCAGGGAACGTAAACAGGCTCTTTGAAATATTGGCAGTTTAAACTACCAAGCGGAAGCACGAGGTATGAAGTACAGGGTATGAAGCAAACAGCAATCTGGTTGTGCATGAAAAAAATGGCAAACCGCCACCGATTACATGGTTTTTAAAATGCATTA
>FTJK01000015.1_pt2 | contig 15299 bp, 12 predicted proteins | sample 1658811 | NCBI WGS metagenome assembly FTJK01 (sample SAMEA3914857, study PRJEB12502) | metagenome | biome: forest; material: soil | place: USA | collected 2011-06-22 | depth 0.1 m
ATCACCAGTTTATGTGATTTTTTTTCACATTCGCAGCTTTGCAGCCAGTTCCGACCTGCTATGGATGTTTAATTTACTGTAAATACTGCGGATATGCGACGATATGGTATCAAGCGTAACGTTACACGTTGCAGCAATTTGTTTATAGCTAAGCCCATCCATCAGCAGGTGTAATACCTCGTTTTCGCGGTTACTAAGATTAAACTCGCTGGCATAACTCGAAAGGGTTTTTTTTAAGTGCCGGTTAAAAAATTCCAACACCTGCCGTGCTATTTTACCGTTCATTACACTCTCACCTTTATATACTTTCCTCACCGCATCTATTATTTGATCCGGCGGGTCTTTTTTAAGTAAGTAACCTACCGCTCCAGCCTTTATTGAATCGAAGATTTTGTCCATATCTTCAAAAACGGTAAGCATAAAAATATCCAGGGTTGGCTGTTTCTCTCTTAATCTTTGCACCCCTTCAATACCGTTCATGCCCTGCTGCAGGTTTATATCCATTATCACCACATCAGGTTCAATAATATCAATAGTAAGCAGCAGGTTTTCGCAGTACATGTCAGCATACACCACTTCCATGTCGCTTTCTTTGCCAAACAAGCTTTGGAGTGACTTGCGGTACGACTCGTTGTCCTCTATTAAAGCTATCCTTATCATAGTTCGTTGTAAAAGAAAGCTATTAAATGGAATATCCTATCACCAGTTTATGTGATTTTTATGTGATATCTGCCTTAAAGAACGGTTTTTAGCGGCGGTTCGCCCATTATGTATGCCCGCGGGCTCATCAACCCATAAAAATATTACCACGCGCTTATAATACGCTATTTTGTGGCAAAACCGGTCATTCATGTTTCCACGCCCACACATTATTAAATCATTATTTTTGCCGCCGCATGAATAATTTAAAAATACCCAGGTACATACGCTGGATAAGTTTAACAGGTGTTATTTTCCTTTTACTGATGACGATTTTAAGAGTAGCCCTGGTATTGTCTTTCAAAGCGCCTGAAGCTGGCAATACCCATCTTTTTAATGCATTTGTGCTTGGGCTGCGTTACGACCTGCGAATGGTTTGTATTGCCTGCCTGCTGCTTTTTTTGCTTGGAACTATAAAACCATTGCACCCCCTTGATAAAAAATGGGGTAAACGCATCAGCTTTTGGATATGGACCGTGTTTATTATCTTCTTCGCAGTTTTTTACGTGGTTGATTTTGCCAATTATGCTTACCTGTCCCAGCATCTCACTGCTTCAGTGCTAAATTACCTGCAGGATGCAAAAATATCTATGGGCATGGTTTGGCAAACGTATCATGTGGGGTGGATACTGCTTATCCTGCTGCTTGCCATTGCCGGTTTACTCGCCTTAATAAGGTCAACGTATAACACCACATTGTCAAAACAAAAAAATGCCACCCGCGGATCAAAGATACTATGGGGGTTAGTGTTTTTCCTGTTATTGGTGGTTGGCATACTGGGCCGCGTAATTTATAAGCCGGGGATTTACCCGCTAAGGTGGAGCGATGCTTTTGCACTTGGTAACGATTACGAGGCATCGGTTGCCTTAAACCCCTTCCAGTCTTTTTTCAGTTCACTCCAGTTTAAGTCTTCTACGTATGATGCCGCCAAAGTAAGAAAAAGCTATCCCTGGATGGCTGCATACCTGGGTGTTAATAAACCGGACAGCAGCACGCTTAATTTTGAACGGGATGTTCAGCCACAGAATAGCGGCAATGGGGTAAAACCAAATATTGTGCTGGTTATTTGCGAGTCTTTCAGCGGGTATAAAAGCTCCATGTACGGCAACCCGCTTAATACAACGCCTTTTTTCAATTCGCTTTGCAACAAAGGCATTTTTTTTAACAGGTGCTTTACCCCCACCTACGGCACCGCCCGCGGGGTTTGGGCCGCTATAACGGGCATACCGGATGTTGAGCTTGCAAACACAAGCAGCCGTAACCCCGCTTATGTTGATCAGCGCACGATTATTAACGACTTTACGGGCTACGATAAACTATATTTTATTGGGGGCAGTACAAGCTGGGCCAATATACGCGGCCTGCTTACCAATAATATTAACGGCTTGCATTTATTTGAGCAGGATGACTACGAAGCGCCCAAAATTGATGTTTGGGGCATAAGCGATAAAAACTTGTTTCTTGAGGCAAACAAAACGCTGAGTAAACAGCAGAAGCCTTTTTTTGCGGTAATTCAAACAGCCGATAACCACCGGCCTTATTCCATACCGGAAGAAGACCTTACTGCATTTAAAAAGAACGAGATACCCCTTGATTCTGCAAAAAAATACGGCTTTGAAAGCGTAGATGAGTACAATGCCTTTCGCTATACCGACTTCTCGTACAAAACTTTCATGGAAGCGGCTACCAAACAGCCTTATTTTAATAACACCATTTTTATATTTATTGGCGATCACGGTATACGCGGCGACGCAGGCAATATGCTGCCCCAGGCATGGACGGCGCAAGGCCTTTCCGCAGAACACGTGCCTTTGTTATTTTACGCGCCAGCTATGCTTAAGCCGCAAAAATATTCATACCCGGCCTCACAAATAGACGTACTGCCCACTATTGCCGGGCTATGCGGCATACCCTACCGCAACACTGTATTGGGCCAGGACCTGTTGGATGCTAACCTGGTAACAAAAGGGGGCGACAAAAGCAAATGCGATTTTATTATTGATGTAGGGCTAAACCGCATAGGTACTATACAAAATAATTATTACTACAGCTATGGCCTTAACAACAGCAGCCCCGAACAAATTTGTGCGATGGAAAATAATGGCAAGGTTGTATTAACTGATTCCCTGCGCAGACATTACCGCGGTATGACGGATGCATTTTTCGAGACAGCTAAATATATGCTGGCGAATAATAAAAAGAAGCCATAAAATATTTTTACACGGGTTATGCCGACCGGTGGTTTTTTTAATTGCGCGGGACAAGATCATTTTTTAGCTTTGAACAGCCTAAAACTCTGTATATGAAAAAGCTTTTTCTTTCATGCATCTTTGGCTCGGTATTATGTGTGTTACACGCACAAACCGGGCATCCGCTCATGCTTAAAAAATTTACGCCTAAAACATACGCTCTTCCTGGTGATGGTAAACAACAATACAATAATTTATTGCCGCAATTACAAAACAGTAAGCCAGTAGATAACATGCCCGTGGTTACAACGCTTGTACAATTAACATACATCGGAAATAATGGCAACGGCCTTGACATTTATAAAGCAGCGCAGGATAATATGCCGGTGGTAATGCCGGACAAAACTTTTTATAATGCCATGCCGGTTGCCGGATATAAACCTCAACCCCTAAAAACAGGCCCGCAGGGTAACAGGAAATAGCTAACTCATCTTAATACCGCATCTTTTTCGCGATGATAATCATCCTGGGCGATCTTCGTATATCATATTGCCCCAACTCATAGTCGCCAAAAACATTCTGCACCTGCATGCCCTGGTAAGCAAGCATATCAGTAAAATCACCGAGCGAAAACTTTGCAACTCTTTCAGTAAAAATTTGTTTTGAGCCCAGGTGTTTGTTGTCCTCAATCCTTATCTGCTTAAAAAAGTGTTTATCATCGCACCAGCGCGAAATGGTAAATTTTACGCCCTCAATCATTTTTTCTTCTTCTTTTACAAGATGGTCTTCGGTATAATGTGCGTTCAGGTAATCAATCACAAATATACCCCCAATTTTAAGGCTTTGGGCGACGGTACGTGCGGCATTGTCATCTTCGCGCATGGTGCGGAAATAACCAAAGCTTGTAAAAAAATTAAAAGCGTAATCAAAGTAATTTATGCTGAAAGGCATCCGCATATCGTGCAGAAAAAAATGCAGGGTTTCCGTTTCAAATTTTTTCGCTTCTTCAATAAATGGCTCCGACAGGTCAATTCCCGTAACATCAAACCCTCTTTCCGCAAGGCATTTGCTAAATCTGCCTTTGCCACAGGCAACATCCAGCATGGTGCTGCCGGGCGCAGGTTGAAGGTTTTGTATAAGTTTTTCTATAAATCTGCGCGCCTCTTCCTGGTCCCGCCTGAAATATAATATTTCGTAGTATGGCGAGCTGAACCAATCCCTGTACCATTCCGTTTTTAGCATGGTTTCAAATTGAAGGCCAAATTTATTTGCAAAATCCCGGTTAATAAATAAAAAAAGCGCGCATTATGTGATTCATCCCCTTTTTCCTCTCTGATTTTTAACTTAAGTTTGCCGTTACCAAATTTTTGAAGCGTTATGCCATTAATTGAGAGCATATCAGGAATTCGTGGTACGATTGGCGGTAAACCCGGTGAAACACTAAGCCCCCTTGATGTAGTAAAGTTTACGGCTGCTTTCGGAACATGGTTGTTGAATGAAAAACACGATAATAATACAGTTGTATTGGGCCGCGATGGCCGCATAAGCGGCGAAATGATACAGCGCCTTGTAGTAGGCACATTAAACTCTGTAGGCCTTAATGTTATTGACCTTGGCCTTAGTACCACACCTACTGTTGAAATGGCTGTGCTGTTTCATAAGGCCGCTGGTGGTATTATCCTCACAGCCAGCCACAACCCTAAAGAATGGAACGCACTTAAGCTGCTGAATGGCAATGGAGAATTTATAAGCGCGGACGATGGCGCTAAGCTATTGGCCATTGCTGATGCTGAAACATATAATTTTATTGGTGTTGATAAATTAGGGACTGCAACCACGGACGACACCATGTTACAAAAGCATATTGATGCCATACTTGCTTACCCGCTGGTGAATATTGCCGCCATAAAAAAATGCAAATTTAAAATAGTGGTTGATGCTATTAACAGCACCGGAGCAATTGCTGTTCCGTTGCTGCTAAAAGCGCTTGGCGTAAAAGAAGTAATTGTGCTGAACGAGGAAGTGGACGGTAAATTTGCGCATAATCCTGAACCGCTGCCACAACATCTGACAGGGCTTAGCAACGAGGTGAATAAGCAACAGGCGCACCTGGGTATTGCCGTTGACCCCGATGTTGACCGTCTTTGTTTTGTATGCGAGGATGGCTCTTTTTTTGGAGAAGAATATACCCTTGTAGCAGTGGCTGATTATGTATTGCAGCACCGCAAGGGCAACACGGTAAGCAATATGAGTTCCACGCGGGCATTAAAAGATGTTACTGTTAAACATGGCGGCGAATATTTTGCCAGCGCAGTAGGAGAGGTGAACGTGGTGAGTAAAATGAAGGAAGTGAATGCTGTAATTGGCGGCGAAGGCAATGGTGGTATTATTGTGCCCGACCTGCACTATGGCCGTGACGCGCTTATCGGCATCGCTTTATTTTTAACGCACCTGGCCTTAAGCAATAAAAGCGCAAGACAGTTGCGCAGCATGTACCCCAATTACTTTATAAGCAAGAACAAGATCGAGCTGAACGAAGGCTTGGATGCTAAAAAAATATTTGGGAAGATTGAGCGCAAATATAAAAACAACCCCATTAATACAGATGACGGGTTAAAAATAGAATTTGACAACGACTGGGTGCACCTGCGCCCCAGCAATACCGAGCCCATCATCCGAATTTATGCCGAAAGTAATTTTGAAACCACTGCTGATAACATTGCCCGCCGCATAATGCAGGATATAAAGGAATACATGTAAGGTATTGCTGATTTTGGGGTTAAGGAATTTTGCGGATGCAGGAGGTTAATCGCCCTCGTCTTTTCATTTTTCCATAAGGGCTTGTCCCGCCTGTCGTTTACCTCATTACTAAAGGGACTTAATACTGCCCTGGTAATAAATCAAACATCGGCAAGGAAAAATATCTTCTGGAGGCCGGGGTTTTCATAAAATTTTGCAGAAATATATGTAATGCCCCGTTAAATATCTCTGCGGCCTCTGGTTACGCGGCCGCCTGTAAAGTTCATGTTTTTTTTGAGTTGATTATTTATTTAGTACATAAGTTTAGGGCTTAAAATTTTGGCAAAGATGAATATAGCTTCTCACATAGATCACACCATTCTTAAACCCACTGCTTTAATCAGTGATATTGAAAAGTTATGCCAGGAGGCGCAGCAATACCAATTTACCGCCGTATGCGTGCCCCCGCCTTTTGTAAAGCTGGCAAAACAATTACTGCAAAATACGCCCGTTAAAGTAGCCGCTGTTATCGGTTTCCCATTTGGTTATTCAGCCGTGGAGGCAAAAATTGCCGAAATTGTATTGGCCATGATTGACGGAGCGGATGAACTGGATATGGTCATTAATTTGATCGCCCTTAAAAATAACGATTGGCAATACCTGGCCAACGAGATAAACCATGTAATGCAGGTGGTAAAAAGCAAAGGCTGCGTAATTAAAATAATTATCGAAAGCGGCCTGCTGACGGATGATGAAATAATTAAATGTTGCGACCTATACGGCGCAGCAGGCATTGATTACTTAAAGACTTCTACAGGCTATGCCGAAAAAGGTGCGACTGTTGAAGCTGTGCAATTAATGCGTAAGCACCTGGCCGACCATGTGCAAATAAAGGCCTCAGGCGGCATCCGTACCTACGAATTTGCCAAACAGTTAATTGATGCGGGTGCAACAAGGCTTGGTTGCAGCGCAAGTGTGGCAATTGTAAACGGCTCAACTTTTGCAACAGATAATATACTGATATAGCTTCGTTTTATTTTTCTAACTTGCCTAAAATTAGCAGGTATGGTAAAAGGTGTGTTAAGCATGGTGATGGTGGCCTGTTGTAAAGTTTGTTTCGCAGTGGATACCATCAAGGTGCATAAGGATAGCAGGTTAGATGTATTGACGGCTAAGCAGGCCCAAATTAATAAGACCGGCCCCGTTTATACCCCAGGTGTCAAGTATAAAGGATACCGGCTGCAAATACTCGCTACGCACAGCCGGGAGGAGGCCGACCAATTGGAAGCTATTATGCTGCAAAATTTTCCCAATGAAAAAACATATATTTCTTACCAGTCACCTACTTATAAGTTAAAGATTGGTAATTTTTTTACACGGGATGACGCCGAGAATTTTAAAATTGAGTTGGGCAAGGTGTATGACGGTGGTATTTATATAGTGGAAGATGTTGTTGAATATATTCCTAAACCGGACTCCCCTACCTGGAATTAGTAAGAAAATGATGATGTTAAAAGAAAAAATCAAATCTCTCTCCTCGCAAAAAATAACTGAGTTTATTCAAATAAGGCAGTATTTACATGCCCATCCTGAACTGAGCTATAAGGAATTTGAAACCTCCAAATTTATCCAATCTAAATTGTCCGGCTGGGGTATTCCTTTTGTTACAATGGCCGAAACAGGCGTTGTTGGCATAATTGAAGGCCGCAACGCTGGTAAAAGAATAGTTGCGCTGCGTGCCGATATGGATGCTTTGCCCATACAGGAAGAAAATGATGTGCCATACAAATCGCAAAACCCAGGCATTATGCACGCCTGCGGCCACGATGTGCATACAACCTGTTTATTAGGCGCCGCAAAAATATTAAATGAGTTGCGGGATGAGTGGGAAGGAACTGTAAAGCTTATTTTTCAGCCCGGTGAAGAGAGAAACCCCGGCGGCGCAAGTTTAATGATAAGGGATGGGGTATTGAAGGATCCTGCCCCGCAAGCCATTGTTGCGCTGCATGTACATCCTGGTCTTGACCTTGGCAAGCTAAGTTTTAGAAAAGGCAGGGTAATGGCCAGCGCCGACGAAATTTATATTACCATCAAAAGTAAAGGCGGCCATGCAGCGGCGCCGCACCTTACGGCAGATACAATCCTTATAGCATCACAGCTTATTGTAAGCCTGCAGCAAATAATATCAAGGAATAATAATCCAATATCACCATCAGTTTTATCTATCTGTTCCATACACGGCGGTTTTACAACCAATGTTATTCCCAGCGAAGTAAAACTGATGGGTACCTTCAGGGCCATGGATGAAGCCTGGCGTTTTAAAGCGCACGAGCTGATACGCAGGCAAACAATAGGCCTGGTGGAAGCAATGGGGGCGGAAGTTGACCTGCATATTGATGTTGGTTACCCAACCGTTGACAATAACCCCGAACTTACCGAAACCGCCTGGCAACTGGCAAACGCCTACATGGGCGAAGGCAACGTACCTGAAACGGAATTAAGGATGGGTGCGGAAGATTTTGGCTATTACACACAGCAGGTACCTGGTTGTTTTTTCAGGCTGGGCGTAAGAAATGAGGAGAAAGGCATTGTTAATAACGTACATACGCCTACATTTAATATTGATGAGCGCGCCATTGAAACCGGGATGGGCATGATGGCATGGTTGGGAGCAGTGCTTTAGAGCAAATAATTATACCGGTACCCTTACACACTTGAAAACATTTAAAGCCATATCAACATTTGTCCGCCGGTGTTTTATTATGCCCGCAATCCTGCTTTCGCCGGTGTGCCATGCACAAACAGGCAGTCACGATATTGACAGTACACTTGCTTTTATAGAAAAGTATCCAAACGACGACACAACAAAAGTGAATTCGTATCTTTTTGTCAGCACTGTTTACCAAACATTAAACCTGCAAAAGGCGGCTGAGTACGCTGGTATGGCAATAGAAGTGGCTGAAAAAATCAATAATAAATATTCCCTGGCGCTCACTTTATCCCGCCTGGCCAGTGTAAATACCTGGAAGGGCAAAACCACCGAAGCTTTAAGGGGCTACATACAGGAAGTAGAAATTGGCAAAGCACTTAACTCCGATTATCTTTTGGCGGATGCCTACGAAGGCATTGCGTATGTATATGAAACGGAAAAAGAATGGGCGCAGGCTTTGCAGTATAGCTTTAAGTCGTTAGATATCGCTAAAAAAAGCGGCCTGCAAAGCGACCTTGCCTATGCATACCACGAGCTTGGCTCTGTTTACCTCGGTTTGAACGATCATTTACGTGCTGAACAGTTTATTAAAAAGGCAAAAGGGATTTTTACTGCCGGTGCTGATACAGACCGTATCGCACTGTGCAACGTTGACCTTGCAAAGGTTTATATACAGATGGGTTATTATAACCTTGCAAAACCGCATCTTGATACAGCTGTGTGGCTTTTTAAAGCCTGGGACGAGCAGTTCCAGGTTGCCGAAACATACCAGCAGCTTGGCCAGCTTGCGATAAAACAAAGTCTGTACGATGATGCGGAAAATTATTTTAACCAGGCGCTGGGTGTATATGATGTTTATCCTGCGGCACCTGCTGACCAGGTTTATGCGCTGGTAGGCCTTGGCGCTGTTGCGCTCGGCAAAAAAGATTATCCAAAAGCATTAGCGATATTCAATACACAAATGGAGAAGCTTAAAAAGCTGGACGACCTGGAAAAACAACTGGAGTGCCTGCAATATATGGCGGTGGCGGATTCTGCAACGGGTAATTTTAAAGAGGCCTTTAGCTACATGCAGCAATCCCGTTCCCTCTACGACACTGTGTACAATCAAAAAAAGAACAGGGCTGCGGAACGGATGCTTATAGAGTTTGGCATAGAAAGGCAAAATAGTGAGAACAAAATATTGAAAAGTAAATACGAGGAGCAGCAAAGCCGCCTTATAATAATACTGGCTGCAAGCGCCGTATTGCTTTTAGGTGCCATATTCCTGGTATTTCTGTACAGGCAAAAAAATAGTGCATTAAAATCCATTGAAAAACTGCAGGAAGAAACCGCGCAGCGCAACAGGGAAATGCTTAACACAAACAATGTTAAGGATAAGCTTATATCGATGATAGCCCACGATGTGCGCTCCCCGTTGGCTTCGGTACAAAATACATTAACGCTTACAAGAGAGAAAATACTTAATACAGATGAATTTGCGCAACTAAGCCAGATGCTGGAAATGGATATTCAGCATTTAATGGGTATGCTGGATAATACCCTTTTATGGGCCCGGGAGCAAATGATTGATATTGGTGTAAATAAAACAACGTTTAAGATACACAAGGTTATCCTGGATGTTATTGAGCTTTACCAGCAAACCGGCATCAGTAAAGAGGTAACCATTCATAATAACATAAGTAAGGACACGGAAGTTTTTTCTGACATTGACATCATATCAACAGTGTTGCGCAATATCCTGTCCAATGCGGTTAAGTTTACCCCGCACTGCAAACACATTTATATAGAACAGACGAACCTTAAAAGCAAAATACTTATTTCAGTAAAAGATGAAGGCGTAGGTATCACGGACGACGTGCTTAAGAAAATTAATAATAAGGAGTTTATATCCACACGCGGAACGGATAACGAAAAAGGCACAGGCCTGGGGCTGCTTTTCAGCAGGGACCTTTTAATAAAACTGGGCGAGGATTTCCAGATAAGTTCAGTATTGGGTAAAGGCACAGCCATCACTATTTCTATAAGCACCCATTAGTTCAAAACTAATCATCGTTAGGTAAGTGTTCAATTTAATGTAATTTTGACGCCTGTTGCAAAGTGCCAAAGGGTGCTTTTGGCTTTGGAATTTGTATTGTTTGGAACTTAATAAAATTTATGTCAAGTGAACTTAGAAGAGAACAGGCTTTAGAATATCATGCTAATGGGCGGCCAGGTAAAATTGAAGTAGTACCCACTAAAGAGGCTAAAACCCAGCGCGACCTTTCACTGGCTTACAGCCCCGGCGTAGCAGAGCCGTGCAAAGAAATTTTCAAGAACAGGGAGGACGTTTATAAATACACTGCAAAAGGTAATCTTGTTGGGGTTATAAGTAATGGAACGGCAGTGCTGGGCTTGGGCGACATAGGGCCGGAAGCCAGCAAACCCGTTATGGAGGGCAAAGGTGTACTGTTTAAAATATTTGCCGATATAGATGTTTTTGATATTGAGATAAATGAAAAAGACCCTGAAAAATTTGTACAGATAGTTAAGGCGCTGGAGCCCACTTTTGGCGGCATTAACCTGGAAGACATAAAATCGCCGGAGTGCTTTTATATTGAACGTACGTTGCGCGAGCAGTTGAATATACCCGTAATGCACGACGACCAGCATGGCACGGCTATTATAAGCGCCGCCGCGCTACTTAATGCCCTTGAACTGCAAAAGAAAAAAATTGAAAGAGTAAGGTTTGTTATAAATGGCGCCGGTGCGGCTGCTATGGCCTGTGCCCAGATATATGTTTCGCTGGGTGCTAAGTACGAAAACTTTACCTTGTTTGATAAAGATGGCGTTTTACACACAGGCAGAACTGACCTTGATGAAATACGGGTGAAGTTTGCCATAAAAAAAGAGGATGTTACGCTGGAAAAAGCCATGAATAACGCTGACGTGTTTGTTGGTCTTAGTGTTGGCAATGTGGTTACGCCAGATATGGTGAAAAGCATGGCTAAAAACCCAGTTGTTTTTGCGATGGCAAACCCCGAACCGGAAATTACCTACGAGGCGGCAACACATGCGCGTAAAGATATTATTATGGCAACCGGCCGCAGCGATTACCCTAACCAGGTAAACAACGTGCTTGGGTTTCCTTATATATTCCGTGGCGCGCTGGATGTAAGGGCAAAACAAATTAATGAGCCTATGAAACTGGCTGCAGTAAAAGCCCTTGCTGAACTTACTAAAACTGCCGTACCTGATATTGTTAACCTTGCTTACAACAAAAGGCAAATTACTTTTGGGCCTGAATATATTATTCCAAAGCCGCTCGACCCGCGGTTGCTGTCAACTGTTGCACCCGCAGTTGCAAGGGCCGCCATGGATAGTGGTGTAGCGCAAAAACCGATTGAAAACTGGGACAATTACGTGGTGGAGCTTAACCACCGCCTTGGCCTGGATAACCAATTGATAAGAGTATTGGGAAGCAAGGCAAAACGCGACCCTCGCCGTATTGTTTTTGCGGAAGCAGACAACCACAAAATACTTAAAGCTGCCAGCATAGTGTATGACGAGGGGATCGCCTATCCAATATTGCTGGGTGAGGAGTCCAGGATACGCGCTATTGCTGCCGAGAACCATCTTGATATTGCAGACCTGCCTATTATAGATACAAGAAGCCGCGAAACCGAGGAGAAAAGAAACCTTTATGCTGAAAAGTTTTTTGCGAAACGCCAGCGTAAAGGGTTTAATTACTACGAAAGTAAAAAGATAATGCGCGACCGCAATTATTTTGGCTGTATGATGGTTGAAATGGGCGATGCCGATGCAATGATATCAGGCCTTACCCGTAATTATGCCGAGGCCATAAGGCCGGCGCTGCAGGTAATTGGTACGGAAGAAGGGGTAAAAAAAATAGCAGGCATGTATCTTTTGCTTACCAAAAAAGGGCCGTTGTTTCTTGCTGACACCACCGTAAATTTTAATCCAACCGCTGAAGAACTTGCAGATATTACTTTGCTTGTGGCAAAAGAGGTACGCAATTTTAACCTCGTGCCACGTATTGCAATGCTTAGCTACAGCAATTTTGGCAGCAACGATTCCCCGGAAGCGAGGATGGTTGCTGAAGCCACAAAGCTGTTAAAACAAAAAGACCCCTCGCTTATAGTAGATGGCGAAATGCAGGCATGGGTGCCATTTAATAAAGATATTCTGAAAGATAACTTCCCTTTCAGTACGCTGGTAGACCAGGATGTAAATACATTAATATTCCCTAACCTGGCAGCAGGCAATGTTGCCTATAATTTATTGAAAGAGGTAGGAGGCGCCGATGCTATAGGCCCCATATTGCTCGGGCTTAAAAAACCAGTTCATGTATTACAATTAGGCAGTTCGGTGCGCGGTATCATCAATATGGCTAATATTGCAGTGGTAGATGCACAGTTGAAGTGCAAATTGGACAACGAGCAAGATGTGCAAAACTCGCCCTGGTGGAAAAGGTTGAAGAAGAAAAAGCACTGATGTTAAGTACTGTAATTATCTTTAAGGCAGCATATAACCATATTAAAAGACAAAAACATTGATAGGAATATTTTTAAACCACTTAGGCCGGTACCTGCTGATGCTTAAAAGCATGCTGATTAAACCGGAGAATTTAAAAATGTACTGGAAGGAGTTTATGAAGCAATGTAACGACATTGGCATCGGCTCCCTGCCCATTGTTATAATTATCTCGGTATTTCTTGGCGCTGTAACCACCGTTCAAACCGCTTACCAGCTGGTAAGCCCTATCATTCCAAAAGCATCCATTGCTATAATTGTAAGGGATAGCGTAATACTCGAGCTTGCCCCCACTGTATTGTGTATAGTGCTTGCCGGTGTGGTAGGCAGCAAAATAGCCAGTGAGCTGGGCAATATGCGCTCAACCGAGCAAATAGACGCGCTGGAAATAATGGGCATTAATACACGAAGCTACCTTGTATTGACAAAAATAGCTGCGGCCCTGGTGGTGGTTCCTATGCTGGTAGGCTTGTCTGCTGTATTGGCCATTTGGGGCGGCAGGCTCGCAGGCAATATGTCCGGCGCTATATCCTCCAGTGTTTTTGATATCGGGCTTCATCAAAATTTTAGCTCCTATAATGTTTTCTTCTCGCTCAGTAAGGCATACACATTTGCTTTTATCATAAGCAGCATCCCTGCTTACTACGGCTACCATGTACAGGGCGGCGCGCTTGAAATTGGCCGCGCAAGCACTACCGCTGTGGTGGTAAGCTGTATCATGATACTTTTCAGCGATTATGTACTGGCAGCACTGCTGTTAAGTTGACGAAGGGTCATTCAGTCATTGGTCATTCAGTCATTATAAAAGCATTTAGTTTGGTGTTTCGCGTGGGGCTTTCCAAAACCGCTTTATAGTCATGTAACCAAAGAGCCTTAACTTTATTTGATTTTATTATAACCTATGACTAAAAAGATCCTGATTATTGAGGATGATAACGACAACCTGGAGATCATGACTTATATCCTGAGAGAAGAGGGATATGAAGTGTTGACATCAGCCGACAGCTCCCTGCTTCTTGATATTCACCAATATAAGCCGAACCTTATTTTATTGGATAACAAGCTTAAGGATAGCAGCGGGCACGAAATATGCAAAAAATTTAAAGCCGAACCTGCAACTGCAGCTTATCCTATTATACTGGTTTCTGCCCATATTGAACTGGAGGCCCTGGCAAAGGATAGCCAGGCAGACGGCTATCTTGAAAAACCCTACAGCATAGATGCCCTTATTGCTATTGTTAAAAAATTTGCCTGATTGAGTTGCGTAATGTTTTGATGTAAGCGCAACCTGGAATCGGGCTAATAACCTCCCCCTCACGGCCTTTGAAAAAACGCATACGCTATCATAATAGCTGCTATCACCCCTATAATATCTGCGGCCATACACGTCCATACCGCATACCGTACTTTTTTTATCCCTACGCTGCCAAAGTACAAAGCGAAGATGTAAAACGTTGTGTCTGCCGAGCCCATTAAAGTGCAGGCCAGCTTGCCCACAAAACTATCAGGCCCGTTAGCATGCATGGCATCAAGCATTAAACCGCGTGAGCCTGCACCGCTAAAAGGCCTCATAATTGCGGTGGGCAGGGCGGGTACAAAATCGGTGTTCAGCCCCATGCTTTTTACTACCCAGCCAATGCCGTTAACAATATAATCAAGCGTGCCGCTATCTCTAAACACCCGTATGGCCACCAGCATACCAACCAGGTATGGTATTATTTTAAGTATTACATCAAAACCTGTTTTGGCCCCATCGATAAACGCGTCAAATACAGAAACTTTTTTCCAAACACCGCCAATTATAATAGCAACAATTAAAATAAGCAGGCTTAAGCTGCCTACCAGGTTGCCGAAAACTGTTTTCTGTTCAGGTGGCAGGCTGTTTACATACAGCAGCAGCGCAGTTACAACAGCAAGTATTCCTGCTATCCAGGCTATCATCACCAGATCCCACCTTAGTTTTTGTTTTACGCTTAGTATAATTATTGTAGCCAGGGTAGTTATTACGGTACCTGCCACGCAGGGTATAAATACACTGGTTACATCATGGGAATTTGCACCTAACCGGTACGCGAAAATAGAAAGCGGTATTATTACCAGCCCGCTGGTATGTAACCCAGCAAACATAATTTGAGCGTCGGTGGCAGTTTCTTTATCGGGATTAAGGCTTTGCAAGCTTGCCATGGATTTTAGCCCAAAAGGTGTGGCGGCGTTGTCAAGCCCCAGCATATTGGCGCTAAAGTTCATTACCATTTCGCCCATCACCGGGTGTTTATCGGGCACCCCGGGAAAAAGCCTCTTCATAAACGGGTTCAGTAACCTCGCAAGCCAGCGTATCGCGCCCGCCTTTTCAGCAATATTCATCAATCCTAAAAAAAACACCATAACACCAGTTAACGGTAGTGCCACTTTCATAACGGATGTTTCGG
>FTJK01001051.1_pt2 | contig 15122 bp, 12 predicted proteins | sample 1658811 | NCBI WGS metagenome assembly FTJK01 (sample SAMEA3914857, study PRJEB12502) | metagenome | biome: forest; material: soil | place: USA | collected 2011-06-22 | depth 0.1 m
TGATAATACATACCGCCGACCCCAAGCCGTTTTGGCAACCGATGGATGCCAACAACGAGCGCTGGCTGGAGCTTGCTACGCACCCGGGCAGGGCAAGGAGCAATACCAACCCGGCACCATGGGATACGCTGATAGCCGAGCAGCACCGGATATTTAAACGCCACCCGAGGACAACCTTTATAGCCGCGCATTTTGGCTGGTATGCCAACGACCTTACTACGCTTAGCAAACTGCTGGATGAGATGCCAAACGTAGTTGTAGAATTTGGAGCTGTTATTGCGGAAATAGGCAGGCAACCGCGTATGGCAAAAGCCTTTTTTACCAAATACCAGGACAGGATAATGTTTGGCAAGGATAGCTGGGTGCCTGAGGAATACACAACGTATTTCAGGGTGCTGGAAACAGAGGATGAATATTTTCCGTATCACAAAAAATACCATGCTTTCTGGCGGATGTACGGCATGGGGCTGCCGGATGATATACTGAAAAAGGTATACTACAAGAATGCATTGCGCGTAATACCGGGGTTGGATAAAACGATGTTCCCGGAGTAAGAGTAGTTGACAGTTGGAAGATGACGGATGACAGGGTGTGAAAAGCCCCTTTCAGTCAGAAAGTGGAAGGCCAGGCTGAAGTGCGGAATAGTTTTTGCAACCATACCTGTATGGAAAACAATGCATTTGATATGGTGTTTGACCTTAACGGCAAACATTATGAAGGCTGGGTAACCCCTTCGGAGCATTTGAAGGAGGATGGCGAGCCAAAATCTTTTCATGTGGTATTGGAAGGTGTGATGTTTGGCAATATCTCGCACAATGATACAGGTTGGACCGTCGATGAACCAAGGCCAGACGAACTAACCGAAGCCGTGGGCAAGTTTATAGAAGAGATATATTAGCACGATCGTACAGATGCGACGCTACTTTTTAAAAACCATATAAGTTGGCGGGTTTTCAGGGATAGATGCATACATGTTGGCAATCTTAAAGCTGTCACTATTATACCGGTGAAAATAAAGACTGCTTACGGTATTATCAACCGTGCTGTGGTGCCTTAGGGTAATTTCATCCGAACTGATGGAATAATAAAAAGTGTCTTTATAAATGCTGCCGCTTTCACTTTTTATAACAAGGTTGTTGCTGGTAAAGTTTAATTGCGAACGGCCGCTAAAAGGCGAACTTTCGTTATAAACTCCGTTTAGAGATATGGTGGAACCAGCATTTTTTTTACAGGATAAGCATATTGCAACCAACAACCCGGAGAGTACTATCATCTTTCTCATCAGTATTTCTATTTTATAGCTGACTCAACAATGGCGCGGTTTGTTGCAATATATTTCCGTTGGCGTAAAAAATAAAACCCCGCGGGTTTGCGGGGCTTTACAAACAAGGTAAATTATATTACAGTTTATCCATTTCGTCCTTTACAAAATCCATCAATACCTGTATGTGCGCCGGTGAAAAATCAAATTTAAGTTCTGCAGCCGCATACAGTTCAGGCAATGTTTTGGTACCGCCCAGGCTTAGCGCTTTAATGTAGTTATTGATGGCCCTTTCCGGGTTTAGCTTGTACTGCATCCATAAGCCGATAGCGCCTAACTGTGCTATGCCATACTCGATATAATAAAAGGGTACTTCAAACAAATGCAGTTGCCTTTGCCAGCCAATTTTGCGGTATTCTTCCAGGCCGGTATAATCAATGCTGTTGGTGGAAAATTCGTTTAATATGGCCATCCATTGTGCAGTTCTTTCTTCAATGGTATGGTTAGGGTTTTCATATACCCAGTGCTGAAATTTATCGATAATGGCTATCCAGGGGAAGATGGTTATCACCCTTTCCAACTGGTGCTCCTTGGCACGTTTCAGGTCTTCAGGGTTGTCAAAAAAGGCATCCCAATGGTCCATGCTGAAAAGCTCCATAGCCATGCTGGCTACCTCGGCTATCTCCATGGGGTACTCTTTAAAGGCGCTCAACTCCAGCCCATGGGCAAGAAAGGAATGTACCGCGTGGCCACCTTCGTGCACCATGGTAGTAACATCACCCATCTGGCCGGCGGCATTCATAAAGATGAAAGGCGCGCCACTCTCAGTAAGCGGGCAGTTGTAACCGCCCGGCGCTTTGCCTTTACGGCTATCAAGGTCAAAATGCTTCAGTTCATCCATTTTGCGCAGGCAATCTGCAAAAAACGGGTTTAGTTCTTCAAAGCATTTCTCGGTTTTGGCAAGCAATTCCCTGCCGCCCTCAAAAGGGTGCAAGGGCTGTATGCCTTCGGGCTCTGCTTCGGTGTCCCAGGGCTTCAAAGCATCTAAGCCTAATTTGGCTTTCTTTGCCGTATATATTTTTTCAGCCAATGGTATTACATGCAGCTTTACCGATTCATGAAACTCAAGGCAATCCTGTTTGGTATAATCAAACCTGCCAAGCTCTAAAAATTTGTAATCGCGGTAGTTCTTAAAACCCGCATTGTGACCTATTTTATCGCGGCGTTCAATAAGCTGGGTGTACAGGTCGTGCATGGGCTGCTTGTCCTGCAGCCTGCGTTCCTGTATTTTGCGATACACTTCTTCACGCAGCGCCCTGTCGTGGTTTTCCAAAAACTTGCTGGCTTGCTGCAGCGTATATTCCTGGCCATTTACTTCTACGGTCATTTTGCCGGCTATAACGCCATATTGCTGTTGCATAACACTCAGCTCGGCCTGGATGGGTATATTAGCCTCCCTGAACAGGTCGATGCTTTTACGCACACTACGCAGATATGTAAAGAACTTATCCTTATCCAGTTCAGCCGTAAAAGGGCTGTCAATCAACTTCCTGTTCAGCTTGTCGGCATAGGGTTGCAGCTTAGGTTGTATTTCCATACAGAAATAAGCAAAAGCTTCTTCCAACTTTTTATCAGTGGTATCACAAGTCATTTTTATCTGGCGCCAGCAAGCATCTTCACTCACGGCTGCTTCAACTTCGCTAATGTCTTTCAACCATTGGTTAAGGTCTTCCCGGCTGTTTATTTCCCTTTCAAGCAGGTTTATAAAATAGGGCTCCAGGGCGTCCCAGGTTGTAACAGTGAAGTCTGTGGGCAGAAAATACCGTTGCATTTTTTGTATATCGGCAGATAAGGTCATTGTGAACTTTTTTTAATCGTTATCCAATTGCAGATTTCAGATTGGCGATTGCAGATCAATACATAGAATTTAAATACGTATGGGAAATCCGGCAACTGCTGAATTTCCCATACGTTACTTTTATTTCTTACTCTTCGTTCTTCTTTTTAGCGGCTTTCTTTTTGGGTGCTTCAGCAACTGGCTCAGCAACAGCATCAGCTTCAGTTTCCTTTGCTTTGGGTGCAGCTTTTTTCTTAGCTGGTTTAGCAGCAACTTCTTCGGCTGCCGGTGCGGGTGTTTCTTCAACAACAGCAGCAGGTTCTTCCGCGGCTTCTGTTTCTTCTGCAGGGGCTTCAGCTATTTTTATTTCAACACCATTGCTTTTCAGGATAGAAAACCATTTAACCATCTTCTTCATATCGCTGGCATATACCCTGTCAAAATCCAGTTCAGGATAAACCTTTTCAAAATATGCCTTAATAGCTTTTTGGTCTTTTTCTGAAGGAAGGGCTTCGCTGCTTTCGCCCATTACCCTAAATATTTCAGCCAGGTTTACATTATGGCCGGTGGTAAAAACCTCTACACTTTCAAGGTGCGAGAAGTTATGCTGGCGCGATGATATAAACTTTACACTTTGGTCATCCAGTGAGCGAACTATGGCACCATCTGTCTTACTGCCTACCAATTCGTACAAGCCACCAAGGCCCGTAACGGATATTATTTTACTGTACTCCATATTGAATTGCACATTTTTAAGGGGTGCAAGATAAACACCCTGTTTGAATTTGGCGTTGTAATATTGTGAAAAGGGCGAAAACTGCCTTGCCCGGGCCATAATTTAAGGAAATTGCTGATTGGGAGGTCCAACGGTTTGGAGATGTATTAGTTTCCGGGGGCAATAAAAAATCTCCAAATCTCAAAATCAGCAATCCCAAAATCCATTATTAGTTCTTCCTGCGGTAATGCAGGGTGCTGCTGTTATTTGCATCAAAAACCTGCATGCAATACTCCTGAACATCTTCTACCGTAATTAGCTGGTACCTTTCAAGCTCCTTGTTTATCAGGCTGGCATCACCCAGCAGTTCATAATAAGCAAGGCTGTTGGCCCTGTTCATGATGCTCATATCTTCAAATGCCAGTGCGCTTTCTGTTTTGTTTTTTACTTTCTGTAATTCAGCAACGCTTGCCAGCTCAGTTTTCAACTTCTCCAATTCATCCTCTACCGCCTTTTCAGCATCTTCCATTTTTACCCCGCTTACCAGTTTACCCTCAATGGCAACCAGGCCGTTATCGATGCTGCCTGTATGGTGGCAATCTATTTGGCTGAACAACTGTTTTTCTTTCACCAGCGCCTGGAACAACCGGGAAGATCCCCCACCGCTTAATATCTCTGTAATAAGCTCCATTACATAGTATCCTTTATCAAGCCTGCCATCCATGTGCCAGGTTTTATAAAACGCATCCAGCGGTACGTCTGCAGTTATAGTAAGTTCTCTCGGCGCGGTTTGCTTAGGCTCCGCAGGCAGGTTGCGTATATATTTTTCGCCTGCAGGTATACCGCCAAACCATTTTTCGGCAAGTATTTTTATATCCCCTGTTTTTACATTGCCAGTTACAACCAATATGGCATTTACCGGCCTGTAGTGCTTAAAAAAGAAGTGTTTAACATCATCCAGCTTTGCTTCCTCAACATGGCTTAGTTCCTTGCCTATTGTCATCCAGCGGTATGGATGGGTAGTGTAAGCCAACTCGCGCAGTTTGTGCCAGGCGTTGCCATAAGGTTTATTAATATAATGTTCCTTAAATTCCTCAATAACCACCTTGCGCTGTACATCCAGGCTTTTTTTGCCAAAGGCAAGGCTAAGCATACGGTCGCTCTCCAGCCAAAATGCTGTTTCAATATTTTCCGCTGGTAACTGGCAATAATAATTGGTAAGATCGTTGGTGGTATAGGCATTGTTTTCGCCACCTGCTTTTTGCAGCGGCTCATCATAATCGGGAATATGAACGCTGCCCCCAAACATAAGATGCTCAAACAGGTGCGCAAACCCTGTACGGTTAGGGTCTTCATCCCTTGAACCCGCATCATACATAATATTTACAACCGCCAGCGGGGTAGAAGTATCCTCATGAACCAAAACACGCAAACCATTAGCTAAAACGAACCTGTTATATTGTATCATATTAATAAAAGGACGCAAATTACGGAAAAAGCTGTTTCGGCATCGTCACCATATACTTTTGACGTGTAAGTTCAGGATAAGGGGTTGCCCTTTGCGAAGCACCAAAACCCTTAGCCTGGAGTTTGCCCCCTGCATAAGGGCCTTATAGGTTTGAATATTGTTGGAAATATTATTATCAACGGCTATAATGATGTCATCAAGCTGAAAACCGGCATCTTCGGCGGGCGACTTTTTCATTATGTCGGTAACTGTTATAGCGCCATCAATTACGTATATGCCCAGCCCTGTGTAGGAATAATCGAAGGAATCAGTAAAGTGCCTGTTGGGTTTAAGATATATCTCCTGGCCGGGATAATTAAGGGTAACGTTAAACCTTCTTAAAATATCGTTGCCTATCAATCCGCCAAGCGTAGGGTAGGATGTAACATTAAATTCATCGTCAAATACAAATACGGGTACATTTCTAAAGCGGTACGGGCCTATTTTTACTTCCTGCACCAGGCTTAAGTACATGTCTTTTTTTCCTCCCAAACCCTCGGCCTGCGTAGGATAAAGTTTCCTCTTCCTTTTAAATAACGAACTGTCCTGTACCATGTCATCGTTAAGCAGCATGCAAAGGCCGGCGCCGGTATCAAAATAAAACTTGCCGTTAACGGTGGTATTGTCTTTTACCGACAATTGCGGCATCGGCAGTGTAGTGAATTGCGGTTTGAGGATATAACCACCCCTTGGATATTTTATTCTGCCGGGTGTAAACACCTGTATTGCAAGTGTATCATAATCAATCATGGCAATATAACGGCGTAAAAAACTATAGCCAACAATTCCGTCAATCCTTAAGCCATAAGAAGCGGTAAGTAACGAGTAGTCGTTGATATGAAAGTCGAGATTTTTAACATCAACACCTGGTAAATGCAGCGAATGGCGATACGCAAACTGCACGGTTTTTATACCGGCGATACCCCTTACTATTTTATCGCTCATCTCCGTTTTTAAATGAAAAAAATCAGCCGTAGTTGAATCAAGGGATATGCCACCGCTGCCGGTATCAAATACAAAATTCAGGGTGTCCTTAAAATCATCCAGGGTTGCTTTTACAATAATAACACCACCCGAAAGCAGTGTAAAAGGTATGGTAGTAATGTATTTTGCAGGCGGCTCAACAAATTCCTCCTGTGCCCGTAAAGTAATAGGTTTTAATTGAGCAAACAATGTTACCATGCAGCACACTGCAACAATCGTAGTGGGGTATTTTTTGGGTATCACAATTCAGCTTTTTGGCATTAAATCATTCAAATGGCATTACATCTCCGGTTACTGAAATTACAGCTAAACCGCTAACATAACAAACCTTTGTAATAAGGATTAAAAAATAAACATTGGCAACCTGTATCTTTTCTGTGGGGAAGGCTACAGAAAAAGTTTCAACAAATAAATATTTAGCCGCATCCAATGTTATGCTGTCTACAGCAAATTTAATGCTATTATAAATACAGCGGTTAATAAATTTATGCGTTAAAACTGTACCCATTAAAAACAACCTAACTGTACCTGGCATTAAACATTATTTCGTCTTACCTTGGCTGTATGAAAACAATTGGCTTAATTGGGGGCATTACATGGCTTTCAACAATAGATTACTACAGGTTATTTAACCAGGCCGTAAATGAAAAATTCGGCGGTGTTGCATCTGCAAAGGTTTTTTTAGCCTCCGTTGACTTTAGTGAAATAAAAGCGCTGGTTGAAAAATACAACTGGGATGGCATTGCGGGCATTATGGTAAACGCTGCTGTAAAGGTGCAGCAGGCGGGCGCCGACTGTATTGTTATAGCGGCCAACACGATGCACAAAGTTGCGGATAATGTACGGCAGACTACAAACATACCGCTGATACATATTGGCGAAGCAACGGCCACTGCAGTTAGTGCCAAAGGATTGAAAACAGTGGCATTGCTGGGTACTAAATATACAATGCAGCTTGACTTTTACAGGAACAAGCTGGCAGAGAAAAACATTGCGACTATTATTCCCGGTGAGGACGATATTGAATTTATAAATGACTCCATTTTTATCGAAATGGGTGCCGGCGTTTTTTTACCCGAAACAAAAGCAAGGTATAAAACCATCATCAATAAGCTTATAGGACAGGGCGCCGAAGGCATCGTCCTTGGCTGCACCGAAATACCTATTATCATAAAACAGGCAGACTGTTCAGTGCCCGTGTTTGATACCACTGCCATTCATGCACAGGCAGTGATTGATTTTGTGCTGGGATAAGAATGCCCGCAATTGAAGCGACAAATAATGCGCTTAGTATCATTCACTTTTAATTAACGCCGCGAATGACTTAATGACCAACGACTTTGTATTAACTACACTCTTAAAAACACTTTTTTCTTATACATAAAATACAGGAATGCCCATTTTACACCTACATAACAAATCGCAAACGCTACTGCGTTATAGGGGTTGCCAAGCAGTTGGCCAAGCCAGCGAAAAAAGCCGTTGGTGCTATAGTCCCAGTTAATGAAGTGACCGGATATATAAATAAGGATAGAGTTCATGCCTATTACCTTGAAAAAGAATGCCCATTGTTTATAACCCTTTACATCGATCACATAATAAAACAACGATAACAACAGCAGGCTTATGCCGCCCACGTTTAACACAAAGCTGCTTGTCCAAAGGTTTTTGTTGATAGGGAAATCCACATTCCATATCAATGCAAGCCCGATAAATATTACTCCTGCTATAGCAAGAAGCCCAGCTTTTTTGGCACCGCTGATCGTTTGATTTTTAAGAAAGGTACCCGCCATTATGCCCAATAATCCTGTGCCAATAGCTGGTATGGTTGACATCAGGCCTTCAGGGTCATGGTTACCTAAATACAATTTGCCAGGTAAAATGGTACGGTCAATATACGATGCAAAATTACCTTCCTGCGTAAGGTCGCCCATAGGGAAGGTGGGGGCCGATGTAAACTTAAGCAACAGCCAGTAACCAATAAGCAGTGCGCAAAACCATATTACCTGCGTGCTTTGTTTTTTGGTGTAAATATAAATGATGTTGGCAAACATATATGCCAACCCTATACGGCCCAGCACGCTGCCAAACCGCACATTTGCAACGGAGATGGAAGAGCCACCGCTAATAAAATACGACATCAAGCCCGCTGCAACTGTCATTGCCGCGGCTAAAAGCACCGCTGCGACAGGTGATTTAACCAGCTTAAACGACACCTGAAACAGCCAAATAACTGTACCGATATACAACAATGGCAGCATTACCGGTAACTGCAGGCCATTGTTAACAACAAGGCCAAGCATTACAAGTATCAGCCCCCGTTTAATAACGCGCATTAATAACTCACTCTTACTTTTTCCTTTCTCTATCTCACGGCCGACAGAAAAGGGGGTAGCTGCTCCGGCCATAAAAAGGAATAGCGGGAATATAAGATCGTACATGTGAAAGCCATTCCATGCGGGGTGCGTTAATTGGTTGGCAAAGCCGTGCCAAAAAGAATTACCATTGGTCGCTTTGTCCATCTCATTTACAATTTCTTCTGCGCCCATTATCCAAAACATATCAAAGCCACGCAGGGCATCAAGCGAGTAAAGCCTTTGTGAAGTTGTTTCGCCGGACAGGGAAACCTGGGCAAGCCTTTCTTCAGGCGTGTTAATGTTAAGCAAGCTGGATTTCATTGGAGTGTTATTAAAGAACTAAAGTTAGGTTTTGAAATTATACAAGAAGATTTTTTTTACCAAAGATTTTAATAAGTATGCCCTTAATGCGCAAAAAATAACTAAGAAAGGAGCGGGAAGGGACTTGGAAAGGGCCTAAAAGGGAGCATGTTTTCAATCCTTTTTTGCGTGAGTTTTACATAACCGGGCAGTATGCTGCTTTTTTATTCCAGCGCAACTGTCATTTATTAAAAGCCATCACTATCACCCGTTCTCGGTATTGTGCAGGTTTATATTAAACTTCATTTTTGCGTTCGTAAAACAACCAATTGCATGCAGATACTGCAATAATATTTTAATTGCAATCTACCCGCTTGCCAATGTTAAACATTGCCTGCGCATTCCTAAGGTTAACCGCACAATTATGTGTCAGGAATGTTGCTGGGTACCCTTCTACCTTATTTAACCATGTAACCGAAGCACACTGCTAAACGGTATAAAATACCATTGCCCAAAAATTACATAGTCACACTTAAATCAACAAACAACGAAAAATGAAAAAGTTTTTACTTCTATCTGTTGCTGCCGTTATGTCGGCGGTAATTGCTAATGCCAACATTTTACGGGTAGGTTTTTTTGGCACGCATATTAATGGCGTAGATTATCCTGGTTTTAACCAGGCAGTTACCAGCGCGGCAGCGGGCGACACTATTCTTGTATTTCCCGGTATTTCAAATGTAGGGGGCCAGATGGCCAAGAAGCTTATTATTATTGGCCCCGGCGATTGGCTTGATACAACAAGTACCCCAAGGGGCAACGCAAATATGCAGTCATCACCGGGTGTTGCCAACGCCGGCAATTTTACGTTTAATGCCGGCAGCGAAGGATCGGTTGTAATGGGCCTTGAGGGTGGTACTTTCGATATAAGGGCAAATGATATAACCATACGCCGCAACAGGAATATTACCGTTTACCTTGCAACCTCGGGGGCCGTTTACACCAACCTGCAAATTTTGGAAAATTATAGTGTTACAATTACTGCGGGCAACACTACCGCGGCCAGTTGTACCAACATGAATGTAAGCAACAATTTTATCTTTTTGTTCAATACTACCGTGGGTAATACCTACGGCGGTATAGTAAGCAACAATGTATGGGCCTATAACAGTACAGCTACCCCGGGCGATGGCGGCGGCACCGCCATGAGTTATAATGGCGGCGGTGTTGAGCTTGGTGGCGGCGTTTACCTTTTGCAAAACAATATTTTTGAAAGTAACAATAACTTAAACGCAGCAAGCAACGGCAACAATTTTCCGTTTAGCAATGCTGGCAACAGTGTTTTTAACTATAACATGGCGCTGGAAACTGCAACACCTACAAATTGGGGCGTTGGTGTGGGTAATGTAATAACGCCTATTGCAAATGCCGCAAAAATATTTGCTGCGTTTCCTGCTATCGGCACTGCCAGCGCGGACGCACGTTACCAGTTAGCAGTTGGCAGCCCTGCGTTAACAGTTGGTGTGGGCGGTACACCGATAGGTATGTTTGCCGGCCCCAGCCCCTATAAGTTAAGCCTTATTCCATCCATACCAAGCGTTTATAAACTTGGCTCACCGCAGGGCAACAACCCTTCAGGAAATACCATCACGATTAATGTAAGCACAAGGGGAAATAACTAAACCTACGCTTTGCCACGTCCCTGCGAATGCGTAAACAGCAAGTTCTATTTCTCAATAGCCGCCTTCCATTACGGGTAGCGGTGCAAATACTTAATCATGAAAAAATACTTGTTTTATATAACTGTTATATTGCTGCCTGCAATATACTGCCCGCCGGCGCTTATGGCACAGCCCAATATAACCAGGGTAGAGTACTATATTGACGCGGACCCTGGTTACGGTAAGGGTACCGCTCTGCCCGTTGTGGCAGGTAAGGATATTAGTAACCTGTCGTTCAACATCGATCTTGTGCCTCTTTCACAAGGTGTGCATTTTGTGGGGGTAAGAAGCAAAGATTCAAACGGGGCCTGGAGCCTTGACAATAAATGGTTATTTTTAAAACCGCTTGCAGCAGGTTCTCTCGTTCCCCAGCCTAAAATAAACTTCGTTGAATATTATCTTGACAAAGATCCCGGTTACGGCAAAGCAAACCCGCTGCCGGTAACACCGGCTAAGGACCTTAACAACCTTTCTTTTGTTATACACATGGATACCCTTTACGAAGGTGTGCATTTAGTAGGTGTGCGAAGCAAGGATGCCAACGGGGCCTGGAGCCTTGATAACCATTGGGTTTTTTTAAAGCCGTATAAAATATCAGGCCCGCACCCGCAGCCAAAATTAAACCGTGTTGAATATTACATTGATGCCGACCCCGGTTATGGCAATGGTACAAGCCTAAGCATAAAGGCAGGGCAGTACCTTAATGGCCTGTCCTTCAACATCGACCTTACCAAGCTAACAGAAGGGGTGCACGTAGCGGGGGTGAGAAGCAGGGATGAGAATGGCGCCTGGAGCCACGATAACCATTGGGTTTTTCTGAAGTCGTACAGTAAAACAGGCACAGGCCCGCAACCAAAAATAACACGTGTTGAGTACTATGTTGATAATGATCCTGGTTATGGCAAAGCCACGCCGGTATCTATTAAACCAGGCACCGATCTTTCAGAATTATCGTTTCTGATTAATATGACAAAGATCACGAACCACACGCACATTGTTGGCGTGCGCAGCATGGATTCAAAAGGCGCCTGGAGCCTTGACAACAGGTTTAATTTTTCAGGCGGCACTGCCCTGCCTATTGAACTGATTGGCTTTGTTGCATCGGCTGAACAAACCGGCGCACGGCTTGCCTGGAGCACGGCCACAGAAAGCAACAGCAAGCAGTTTTTAGTGCAGCGCAGCGTGGATGGAAAAACATTTTTAACCATTGGCACGGTTGCCGCCGCAGGGTATAGCAACACCACGCTTAATTACAGTTTTATGGATGCACAGGCACTGCAGTTTAAAAACCAGCTACTATACTATCGCCTGCAGCAGCTTGATAATGATAACCGCTTTGCTTACAGCGATGTGCGTACTGTAAGGATTGGCGGCGTGCAGAACCTGTTAAGGTTACAGGTCAACCCTGTTAACAGCCAGGCTGTGTTACTATATACGTCAGGCGAAAACGATAAAATAACCATACACCTTATTAACAGCCTTGGGCAGGTTATATTAACCCGCCAAATACCTGTTACGGCCGGTGCTAACCAAATAACGCTTGCTACCGCTGCCTTAGCGCAGGGCGTTTACACTATTGAAGCCACCAGCGCAAATAACCGTCAAACCGTTAGGATGATGAAGCAGTAAGTATTTGCATTATACTTACTTTTTTTTAACTGCGGGGCGTAAATGCCCTGCAGTTTTTTTGTGCGCCCGCTCTGCGAAACTTGCAGTTTCGCAGTCCCGCCGCAGGCGGGATGTTGGCCAAGGCGACGGGCTTTTTTCACTCAACCAAAATTTCAAGCACCCGTTTCCTTGCCTAAAACCCGCTTAATTCCCCGCCTGTAAAATTTACCCTTAATTTGCAATCAAAACCAACCGCTTTAAATGATTACGATGCGCTGGCCCCTTATTCTGTTATTCCTATTGCTGCCGGCAGTGGCTTTTGCCAATACATTCACGGTTACTACAAATGCCGATAGCGGGCCGGGGTCGTTAAGGGATGCATTGCAGCAGGCAAGGGATAACGGAACAGATGCCAGGGACAGCATTATTTTTAATTTGCCGGTTTCCGTTGCCAGCCGCACCATTACGCTTAGTGGCATACTCTTTATCCCTGGCAACCTGGTTATTGACGGCAGCTCCGAACCTGCTCCCGCCTTTGGTGTATCGGGCGCCAAAATAAGAATTAAATCGCCGGGCGGCTTTTGTTCAGAAGGGATGCATATGGACGCAGTTAACGATGTAGCCATCTATGGCCTCTGGATCAGCGATTTTGATATTACCCAGGTAACATGCTGGGGAGGGGGTATCAGCATTGACAAGTGCAAAAATTTTACATTGGGAGCACCCGGCAAGGGCAATGTATTTACGAACGATTTTTATGCAGTGGCGTCTTGGGGAGGCTTCTTCGTAAGTGATAGCTCTGCAACTGAGAATATTATTGTGCAATCCAATTTTTTTGGCCTTGACACCGCGGGTGAGGACGACGGTAAAAGTGTTAGTGCATCATTTGGTGTTACAAGAAATATAACTGTTGGCGGCGACGGCCCCGGGGAAAGTAATTATTTTGGTAATTGCGCTTTTAGTATTGGCGACAGTCACAATCAACCTGTATATAATAACGGTTTTGTCAGGGTCATAAATAATTACATAGACATTAACTACAGCAAAACAAACTTTTTTATGCCGGGGTACATTTTAGTTAACGGCAGGTACAATGTCACTTCTGATTTAACTGTAGATATCAGCGGCAACAATTTTGGTGTTAATTCCGGGGGCGAATCAATTTCGCTGTCGAACATAACAGGCAATATTAACATTGCAAATAATACTTTCGGCCAGCATATCGTAAATACCTCGGTTGGGGATGGCGTAATAATGGACAACTGCATTAAAAAAGACTCCATATCAATACACGACAATACATGGAGCGGTATGCATTACCCTATCCAGACGGACAATGCCGGTATAACCATAAGGGACAATGTAATTTTTTGCACGCAAAAAGGCATTTCAATCAACGTTCATACGCCGGGCATACCTGTAATAAGCGTTAAGCAAATATTGCCAAACAGCATTTCAGGCAAAACGGTGCCCCATGGTAAAGTGCAGATATTTTTTACAGATTCCTGCCAGGAACTGTGCGAGAACGGGCAAAGCCTGCTTGCAAATGTTAATGCAGACGCGTTGGGCAATTTTATTTATACGGGCCCGGTGCATGGCCTTATAAGCGCCACGGTTACCGATGGCTTTGGCACTACATCTGAATTTAACGGGGTAAAAGCCAATATTTACAATGCGTATGTAAAAGGCGCTACCTGCGGCAAAAAAAACGGCAGTATTATCGGTATAACTATTGCAAATGCATCTTCGTGGTACTGGGAGGATACTGCGGGCAATAAGGTTGGTTACGATACAAGCCTTGTTAACCTCGCACCGGGAAAATACCAACTGGTACTAAGGGAAGACAATGTAAACTGCGACCTTTTAACGGGCTACTATGAAATATTGGATGAACCAAAACCAACAGTGGATTCATCTTTCTCGTTAGTGCAGCCAACCTGCGGGCAACCCAATGGCGAAATGCATTTTAAAGGCCACAATACAGTAAACGCCTATAACGGTTGGCTGGATAGTGCAGGCAGGGTAGTGCGGCTGTACTATGGGGACGTTACAGACCTGCCCGCCGGGAAATATTATTACAGGCTGGCGTTGTTCGACGACTCCACCTGCTACGCTGTAGCCGGCCCACTTGTTTTAATCAATCAAACAGGGGCTGCGCTAAGCACGGCCAACGTACAAATAACCGATGCAAGCTGCGGCAAAAAAAATGGCTCAATAAAAAACGTTACTTACCAAAATGCGTCCGGTACCGTTTATATGGCGTGGCAGGATTCCGCAGGTAAAGCGGTAAGCCATACCCTTGATCTTTTAAATGTTCCTGCCGGTAAATACCGGCTTAAATTTAAAGACAGTGGCGGTTGCGATACCATTACAACCGCCTATTACACAGTCGCCAATGCAGGTGTTGTTACGTTCGATACGAGTAAAATGCAGGTAATCCAGGCATCATGTAACGGTGCTGACGGCAGCGTTAAGGGTATTACTTCAGCCAATACCAGCGCGTATGCCTGGGTAAATACTGCCACCACCGATACCATTGGCCGTACCGAAGATATTGCCGGCCTGGCAGCGGGCAGCTACCAGTTGTATTTCACGAGTAATCCTGGCTGCAGGGCAAATACAAACAATATACAGGTTACTGAAAAAATGCTTGCTTACGATACAGGCAAAATGGTTGTGGTTGCAGCCTCGTGTAAAGGTTCCGACGGAAGCATAAAAGGTATCACCTCATCTAATGTAACTGGTTATGCCTGGGTAAATACTGCCACCACAGATACAGTTGGCCGGGCTGAAGATATTGCTGGTTTACCGGCAGGCAGCTACCAATTATTCTTT
>FTJK01000265.1_pt2 | contig 14993 bp, 14 predicted proteins | sample 1658811 | NCBI WGS metagenome assembly FTJK01 (sample SAMEA3914857, study PRJEB12502) | metagenome | biome: forest; material: soil | place: USA | collected 2011-06-22 | depth 0.1 m
CGTTTTTTGCAAAAAATACTAAACTTTTTTTTTGCCCTCACGATTCTCTTCGCTAACTCCAAACTATAACCTCCAAACACTCTCACCTTCAATCTTCGCCAACTACAAACTACAAACTGTGTAAACTACAAACGCTCAACTTTAACTATCTATTCTATAATTACTGGTTTTAAATCATTGTAACTTTCCATTATAATTCAACCATACATGTGTAGCCGCAGCGCTGCTTTTCTTTTTCTAAGTGTTCTTTTTACCACTTTATTTACTTCCTGTAAAAAACGGCATACAATACCGGCGATGGCTTTTTATCATTGGACGGTTGCCAGCGATAGCTACGATGCAACCGAGCAGCAGCGCGCCGCCCTGCAGCATTTTAAAACCACCCACCTATATATTAAGGTTATGGATATTGACTGGGACGAAATTTATGGTGTTTACCCAATTACTACTGTTGCAGTATCCAGCCTGGCCAATTCAATTACCGATTCTGTGGCCATTGTTCCGGTTGTATTTATAACGGTTCGCGCCCTGGAGAAAACCGCCGATAAGGATATTGCCGGCCTGGCGCAAAAAATTTTTTTAAAAACAAACCAGTTGTGTGGCAGAAAGCTGTATGAAATGAAAGCAGGTGAATCGGTAATTACTGACACCTCTTTTACTTATAACGAGTTGCAATTAGATTGCGACTGGACAGCATCTACGCAACAAAAATATTTTGCCCTGCTTACCCAGGTTAAAAAACTGGCCCCGCAAAAACGCATCACTTCCACTTTAAGGCTTCATCAATACAGGTATCCCAAAAAAACAGGGGTGCCCCCGGTAGACGAATTGTATTTAATGTGCTACAACACCGGCGAGGTAAAAAACCTAGATGAAAAGAATTCAATATTCGATTACGATAAAGCCAAAGCATATTTTAAGGATGCAAACAAATATCCTGAAAAATTAAATTTTGCGCTGCCTGCTTTTAGCTGGAGCATCATTTTTAAAAACAACCGCTTCTATAAAATTGATAATGAAATTGATGATGATTTTTTTGAAGACACCACTGTTGTAAAACAACGCAGCAGCAATACATGGCTGTTGGTTGTTGACACCGTAATACACAATAATTTTTTGCGCAAAGGTGATATTATAAAACAGGAAAAAATATCACCATTAGCCATGTGGCAGGCGGCCCATCTTTGCAGCACTGCCATTAACAGCGATAGCTTTAATGTAGTATTTTACGATATAAGCCATATTAAACCCAATGACTATGAAGCGGTGCAAAATGCTTTTAGCACTTTTATGTATTAGCACAATCATACTGCTGCCCAAAAAAATAGCGCTTGCATGCGGCCCGTGGCCTGCGGCACCGGAGGAATACCGCTTGTCTCTTTATCAACCAGCCATAGGTGATGCGGATAATCAGCTTGCCGCTTATTATTTCTCCATGAACCGTTATTATAAATCGGAGGAAATAACAGGTTTCGCTACCGGTATTGAAATGAACCAAAACTACGCTGAATGGCAAAACGAATTAAAAACACCTTTCTCTAAAAAAGATTTTTACAAAGCTATCCAGGACTGCAGCTACCAGGTAATTATAGATTCTGCAAATAATCTTGCTAAAGCTAACTCATTTATAAAGGTACTGCTGCAAAAAGGCAGCAAGGATTATTTTGCATATTTTAAACTGGCCAAAAGCACCGAAGATTTTAATGCAAGAAAAGCTTCGCAGGATCCCTGGGGGCTGGACGATAATACTTCAACCAGTGCAAAACCGGTTGTATTTGCGGTACAAAAATTTCTTAAATCACCGCACAATAAATTTATACAGCAAAGGGCCGCTTACATAATGTGTAGGTTATTATTTTACGGTAACAGGCAGGATGCCTTTAAAAATACATACAATGCTTATTTTGCGAAAAACACCGGTACATCCTGGGTAAATGCGGCAGTGAAATACTATTATGTAAAACTGTTGTATGGCGATGACAGTTTGCATTACAGGGAATATTACCGCGGGCTTACGGAAGTAATAGACAATTGCAAAGATAAACGCATGGCGTGCATACAGCAATTGAACTATGTGGACAAGAGTTTCGTACTGCCATACCTGCAAAACAACCATCAAAAGGCGACGGTTTTGGCGGCTTATGCAGCACGGTACCCCGCTTATGCTTTAAATGATATTAAGAAAATATTTGCGCTCGATCCGGGCAATAAGTTCATCCCTTTACTGATTGGCAGAGAGATTAATAAGCTGGAGGACTGGTTGCTTACTGCCAACCTTACAGAGTATGAAACATCTGCATCAAAGGACACCTATTTGGGTTATGATGATGATACCAGCGGCGCGATAGCTAAACATTTTGCTGCAGCTAACCGTGCGGATGATAGTGCCTACGCCTTAAAAGTGCAGGCTTTTATAACCACACTGGTTACTAAAAATACACGCGATTACACAATGGCAATGGCCCTTTGCCACCTGCATTTTTTGTTGAAGGATTATACAGGTGCCAAAACATATTGCGACCGTGTTTTGCAAAGTGCTGATAAAGGCTCGCCCGAATATTTACAGGCAAAAATAAATTCGGTGGTGTTATCATTTCAAATTAAGCAAAAGCTGGATGATGATGAAAAGAGCAGCATTTATAATTTGCTTGTTTATTTTGATAAAATGAGTGGCCGTAGTGACGCTGATATTGATTATTACGGCGATGCAAAGGATATGTTGCTTGTTTACCTGGGCAGGTCGGCCCTGAAAATGGGCGATGTTGTAAATGCCAGCCTTTTATTAAGCGGAACGCAAAAACCCTGGGGTGAGTACAGTACCGGGATGGAAAAAAGCGCTTATTTTATTTTGTACGAATATGCTAAGGAAAAAGACTTTGACAGCCTTGCCGCCATTTTACGCAAAAATAATAAAAGCGGTTTTGAAAATTATTTTTGCGAAACACAATGCACTTTTTATGGTAATTACAGCGTTGGCGACAATTATAATGATGCACGGGCAACCGGCGTTAATTACTGGGACATAAATAAAGTGCTTGATTTAAAAGGCACTTACTTTCTAAATATGGATAGCCTACATAAAGCGCTGGACGCATTTAAACAGGTACCGGATAAGTTTTGGGTTGACTCAGCAAACCTCTACAACACTTTTCTTACGGGTAACCCGTTTGAATTAAACATATACAATACCCACGATTTTAGCCCAAAGCCCGGTGTAAAGAATGACCCCAATAAAAGAAGGTTTGTAGAAAAACTGCTCGCCTTAAAGGCAATCCTTGGCGGTGATATAAAAAACGCCGAAACGCGGGCTAAAATATATTATACCATAGGTAACGCGTATTACAGTATGAGTTACTATGGTAAATTTTGGATGATGAGCAAACTTTGGTGGAGTGTTGATGACCCGTATGAGGAAGATTATAAAAGGCCATCATATTTTGGGCTGAATTATTATGGAACCACCAGGGCAGAGCTTTACTATAAAAGAGCGTTTAATACAACAAAAAACCCAAAACAGGCGGCCTTCTACTGTATGTATTTAACCAACTGCGAAAACAACAGGAGGGATTATTTACACTACATAAAAAAGGAAAAAACGGGCAAGGATAATGATAGTGATGTGTATACGCCCGATGATTTTATTTTCGCATCACTACTGCGCCACAAGCCCGGAAGCGATGATTTTTACAAACGCCTTATAAAAGAATGCCCCCTGTACACAGATTTTAGAAGCAAGCTGTAAAAAACCTTGATTTTCTTCATCCTTTAGGGTTTCAGACCTTAATTTCCCTGCCAAAACTAATTGCATTGCCATCAGGGTCTTTAATGCCAAAATCCCGCATGCCGTAACCCCTGTCGTCAATGGGTACATTCAATATGGCGCCTTTGGCTAATATAGCAGCATAGTACTCATCTACCTCATCGCAAAAAATATAAACGCTGCCTTCGCCTGCCATTTTTTTTACGTCCTGCCTGGGGCCAGACAGGTAGATTAATATAGGGCCATATTCCACGCCTGCCATATCCTTATAGCGAAGATCCACAGCAAACCCCAGCACTTCAGTATAATATTTTAATGATGTTTCAACATCGGCAACATGAAAGATAGTGGCAGCACATTCAGCTTTCATTTTTTAATGTTTTAAGCACAATTCAAACGGATAACATCTTTCCAAAAGATGGCATCCGTTTGAATGTATTTGCATTTCTCCAAATAATGACACCCGTTGCTACAACTTCCCTGCGGCTGTTGTATTTTTTCACTATTCACTACTCACTATTCACGTCTATCGTTTGTCGTTTCACGTCCCTCGCCTCACTTCCTACACCGTCATTGCATCATACACTACCACCTTGGCCCATAAATGACCATAATTTTTTATGAAATCAAGGTGCACCTGGTGTGTTTGGTAAGTAGCCTGGCCTGCAAGATCGCTAAAGAACATCAGTTCCGACACATGCCAGCTTGTATCCACCACATCACGCTTTTCAGTTGAAGCAAGTACGCCCACATGTATCTCTCTTATCGTTTCAATTTTATGCAGTGTTTTTACGCCTTCTACCAGCTTATCCCTGTCCTCAACTGAATCAGGGTTCTTCAGCCAGAAGAACACATGGTGCACCAGGGGCTTGCTGTCTTCCTTGTGCTTAAAAGGGCTTGCTGCTGCTACAGCGCCTGCACCCAACGCCGCTGCCGAGGCAATAAATTTTCTACGGTTTGATTGGCTCATATTATTAATTAATTGGTGGTATGAAGGTATGAAAATAAGGCGTAGCAAAATGGCACGCCAACCTTGAAGGATTTTCTTCATCAAGGTTTTGCCGGCCTTACTAATCAATTTTTAAGCGGCCAATTGGCCTTGCTAAACAACTCGCCTATTAAACTCCCGGTATTGCCTCCACCAGCATTTTATTTCCTTGTTTATCGTAGTATGTACAAGTCATTTCAGCCATGTCAACTATCCATTTTTCTGTGCCCGTTTCGCCTGCCTGCCTGCAAAATGTAAGGTAGTCTGTTTGCCCGTGCTGATGAATTTTAAGGGCGTGTTTAAACCGTTGCATATCACTTGTGTCGGCTACAGGCAACGGTTCATATTTTGCACCCGACTGTGTTCTGTAATTGTGCCGCCCCTCGTAGTCTGTATGGCCGTCCTCAACGTAATTGGTATAGCTGGTAACGCCTAATGCAATAAGTTCCTTTACATAGTTTGGAAAATCGGCACCGCTTTTTACTTTTGAATGTGCTGCTTTAATTTGATCAACGGTAAACATAATAGTTTGATTTTTTTTGTACTGCAAAAATCCATTTTGCGGAACCCCTGCAATTGTAAAAAATCGTTTTCTGTCAGCCTCCTCCAAAATAATCCTCCGGTGTTTGCCCTGTAAATGTTTTAAACTCTTTAATAAAATGCGCCTGGTCGTAAAAACCTGCCTCATAACCAAGCTCAGTCAGCGAGTTTACAGAAGCATGCTGTTTTAGTACATGTTTAAACCGAACAATAGATGCGTACTTTTTAGGCGAAGCGCCAACCGCCGCGCGAAACCTTTTTTCCAGCGGGCTTTGGCTGGTGTGCAGCTGCAGACAAAGGTCTTTTATTTTTATAACGCCCATGCTTTTATTGATGAGTGCAAGGGCTGCTAATACTAATTTATCAGGAGGCGCTGGCGTTAACCGCGAAAGTAAAAATTTCTCAACCACAGTAATTTTTGCACTGTCTGTTTTTGCTTCACAAAGTTTTTCTTCCAGCACAAGCAGTTCAGAGCGCAGCATAAAATTATCCAGCGACACACTTTCGTTAAATACTTCGTGCAGCGGCTGCCTGAAAAAATATGGAGCGCCTGCTTCTTTAAAAAACACCAGTACACTGCCTATATTGCTGGAGTTTTTAAACACCCGGTAGCGGTCCCGCAACCCGCTGATGCCAATGCCTGCAAGGGGAACTTCGGTACCATTATCTATATACGATAGCTTGCCTTTGTATTGAAAACCCACTACCAAACCCGTATCCGGCAAAACCTTGTAACTACTCTCTGCCTCTGTTTCCTGCACCACAAAATGTTTGATGTAGGGCTTTAGAGCATCGCACGGTATGTAGGTTTCAAATTTCATGATGCTATCGGGCTATTTCCGCTGACCTTGAGGTTTTTCTTCCGACCTTCAAGGTCTTGAAGTGAATCACAATCAACGTTAAAAACACCACTTTTTTTGCCTAAATTACAGAATGAATCAGGAAGGTACAATTGAAAAATTTTGTGAATTGGTTTCATTAATAATTAGGAGACCGGCAATGTACAGTGTTAATCGGGTAGAGGATATTTATTTGTTGATATTTGGTTATAAGTGTGGTGTGAACCGGGATATGATTGAAGAGTTAAGTAATTTTCTATTAGATTTCAGGGTTTTTGTAAATAAAGAATTCAAATATAAGTCTGATGCAGATTGGTGCAGGTTAATTAGATTTTATTCAAGTGGCGACTCACATTCTATCCAACTATTTGCAAAAGTGTTTAAAAAATATTTGGATAAGAAGCACATTGCAAATTCGATAGAATTTTAGTTGCAGAAAATATACTTCTACTCCCCATACCATTCTTCCAGATATGCCTTCAGGTCGGCTGAAAATTTACGCAATTCAATGTGCAGGCTGCTGGTCAGCTATGAGTTTTATAAAATAGGTATATCTTGCTGGTAGCTCTTTTTTGCTTAGGGCCGCAACTTCTTGTTTGGACAGCATGAAATGAAAAATAATTGCTTAACAAATACATTATTGCCTTCCCGCTCTTCGGAACCTGCCTTTGTCGGCAGACAGGCTTGCAGTTCCGAAGTAATATGTTGTCGCCTTTGGCGGCGTTAATTGTTGCTAAAAGCAACATCATAAAGCTGCGGAACTGTAAGTTCCGCAGAGCTGCCCACTTACCTACTGACCATTGACTTTCATCTTCCTTCCCCCTGTCTTCTTTACCTTCACGTTTTCCGCCCTTACGGCTTTCGCACTTATTGGCTTAGCAGCTTCAGTGCTTTCCTGCACGTTATCACTCTTCATCACCCATTCATAATCAAGCTGGCGTTTATCAAGGTTGGCGGCAATTACCTTTATCCATACTTTATCACCCATTCTGAACTTTCGCCCGCTGCGGCGGCCTACAATGCTGTAGTCGCCTTCCACCTGCCGAAAATCATCATAGTCACTTAAGCTGGCTACGGATACAAGGCCCTCGCATTTATGTGCAACGGTTTCCACCCAAAAACCAAAACTGGCTACGCCGCTTACCACACCTTCAAACTCGTCGCCAATATAATCGCGCATATACTCCACCTGTTTGTATTTGTTGCCTGCGCGTTCGCATTCCATGGCGGCACGCTCGCGCTCACTGCTGTGCTTGCATTTCTCCTCCATTTTTTTGTCAATCATTGGCTTACCAAGCAGGCAGGTTTGCAACACACGGTGTACAAGCACATCAGGGTAGCGGCGTATTGGGCTGGTAAAATGGCAATAATGCTCAAACGCCAAACCGTAATGCCCAATATTGGTGGTTGTGTAAGCTGCCTTTGCCATGGTGCGAATGCCTAATTGCTCAAGCACATGCTGTTCCGGTTTGCCCTGCACATCCTTTAACATCAGGTTAAAGCTGGCAGCAATTTTTTCCGGCGTGCCGGTATCAAATTTATGCCCGTATTTTTTGGCGTATTCAATAAAGGGCAGCAATTTTTGCTCATCAGGCGTATCATGCACACGGTAGGGGAAGGGGACTTCCTTTTTATCTACTTTTATATTAAAAACATATTCAGCCACCGTTCTGTTGGCAAGCAGCATAAACTCTTCAATTAACTGGTGCGCTTCTTTGCTTTCCTTTACCACAATGCCAATAGGTTTGCCTTTTTCATCCAGTGTAAACCTTACTTCCTGCGACGAAAAATTGATGGCGCCTTTGGTAAACCTTTGCCTGCGCATTTTTTGCGCAATATCATTCAGCAGTAAAATTTCTTCGCAATAGGGACCCTCTTTTTTCTCTATTATTTCCTGCACATCCTCGTAACTAAAGCGATGGTCGGAATGAATGGCCGTTTTTGAAATAAAATAATTTTTTATCTCTGCTTTTGCATTGATTTGAAACACGGCGGAAAAAGTAAGCTTATCCTCGTGCGGCCTTAATGAACACAGTTCATTACTGATGCGTTCGGGCAGCATGGGGTTTACCCTGTCGGGTAAATAAACGGATGTGGCTCTTTTATAGCCCTCTTCATCCAGCTTCGTTTCCGGTTCCACATAGTGGCTTACATCGGCTATATGTACGCCCACCTCGTACCACCCGCCCTTAAGCGTTTTTATGGAAATGGCATCGTCAAAGTCTTTTGCATCCACAGGGTCAATCGTAAAGGTCAATACTTCCCTAAAGTCCTTCCTGTTTTTTATTTCGCTTTGGCTTATGGCATCGGGCAGGCGCTCACTTTCCTCCAATACTTCGTCACTAAAAGATAACGGGAAGCCGTTCTCTGCCAGCAATTCTTTCATCGCCATATCATTCACGTTCTCCTCGTCAAGTACAGTTACCACTTCGCCAACCGGTTTCCGGTCGCCCTTATCCCATTTTACCAGGCGGGCCACTACCTTGTCTTTATTTTTTGCACCGTTAAGGCTTTCCAACGGAATAAAAAGGTCTGGCATCGGCTTATCCGAATCCGGTATAAAAAATGCGAAATTTGTAGCAAGCTGCAGCGTGCCTATAAATTCGTTTTGCCTGCGGCTAACCACTTCGGTTATCTTGCCTTCCTTGCGGCCGGTGCCCATATTTTCTTTGGTAACTTTTACCCGCACCGTATCACCGTGCAGGGCTGTGTTAAAATCGCCGGGGCGTACCAGTACATCGCCCGATCCATCCGGTATCACCACATAGCCAATGCCGCTGCGGGCTATATCCAGCGTGCCTTTTGGCAACGACTGGTGGTTTGCTGATTTATGTTTATTTTTTTCTTTTTTTCTGTTCATGATTGTGAATTGAGTTGAAAATGTTTTACAAAATGTATCACTGTTTCGTCAAATGCTGTGCCTTCTTCAAATAAAAACTGGTGTTGAATTGGCAATACATATAAAGGCAGGTCGCTAAGCTGGTCATTAAATTTTTCCAGGCGCACCGCGTCTTTTTCGGTTGTGAGTATAAATTTATTATCGCTGTTTATTTGCCTGAATTTTTTACGTATCTCTTCCAGGTCGTCGATAGTAAAAATATGGTGGTCGTTGTAGTCCTGCTGGTAATAAGTATAAGCATGTTCAGACAAATACTGTTTCAATGGTTTGGGGTTGGCTATGCCGCATACCAATAATATTTCGTCCTGCTGTGTTACCGTAATTTGTTTTTCAGTCACTATATGGTAAGGCCTGCCATATTCAATAGTGGTGAAAAATATTTTCTGGTGGGGCATGGGGTAAATGTCCCGTATGATGGCCTTTTTTTCTATCTCACCAAGAAATGGCGGGCATTTGGTTACAACAATTATCTGTGCTCTTTTGTAGGAGGACCTGTCGTCCCGCAGGTCGCCCGTTGGCAGAAAAAAATCATTGCTGAAAAGGTCGTTATATTCCGTAAGCAGAATATTAAGCCCCGCCCTTATAGCCCTGTGCTGAAAGGCATCATCCAAAATAATAAGCTCCGTGTTTGGCCGGTCGTGCAGCAATTGCGGAATGGCCTCTACCCTGGCTTCACCTACCGCCACCGCAATCTCCGGGAATTTTTTATGAAACTGCATCGGCTCATCCCCAATTTCAAGGGCAGTAGTATGGTCATCCGCAAGGGCGTATCCTTTCGTTTTTCGTTTATAACCCCTGCTTAAGGTAGCAACATTAAACTCCTCATGCAGCAGTCCAACCAGGTATTCCACCATAGGCGATTTACCTGTGCCACCTACTGCAAGGTTACCTACACAAATAAGCGGAAAATTAAAATCAGCGGAATGAAAATGGCCTTTGTCGAAAAGCCAGTTGCGTATAACAATTATAAACCCGTACAACAAAGCAAAAGGCAACAAGAGGATGCGGAACGATTTTAAAAAGATGGTATTAAAATTCATAAATATTATCCGTGGTAACGCAATAATCTAAAGGTACATCAAATGGCTGGGTATCATCAATTTTGTCAACCGGCTCAAAGTAATTGAACCCCACTTTAACAACATTTTCGTGGCAGGCCGCTAAATATTTATCGTAAAAACCCTTGCCAAAACCTACCCTGTAACCATGCATATCGCAAATAAGCGAAGGCACAAAAACAAGGTCTATTTCATGGGGCTCAATTATTATGCCCCGTTTTGGCTCGGCAATGCCGTAGCTGTTGGTAACGTAAGCAGTATCCTCATCAACCAGCACTGCATTAAACGTGCCTGTGGTGTTATCTATAACCGGGTAGGCGATCTGCAGCCCCGGTATGGTATGCCTTAAAAAGCCGGAGAATAAATGGGTGTTGGGCTCAATATGGGCATCCGACGGCCAGTACGTAAGCAGGGTTGCAACACCGGGAAAGTACATCTGCTGAAACTCTATAAGCAGCAGGTCGTCCATGCGTAACTTTTGATGCGGCGGTATATCCCTGCGTTTTTGTTTATAAATGGTTCTTAGTTCTGTTTTAGTCATATATGTTTTCGGTCTAAAAGAAAGTTGGATCACAGAGTTGCGCAGAGTAAATACACACAGAGTTAGATGAGTTTGCTGCCTTCGGCAGGAGTTAACAGGGCGTCACCTAACCTAATATATTAATACTACTTTATAACTCCTCCGTACTCTATATGCCGCGAGGATTTACCTCCGAAAATTCTTCAAAAATCACGCATAAAAAACTCTATTAACTCTGTGCAAATAACTCTGTGTTACTCTGTGCTACTCTGTGCTACAATTTCGCTCCAGTAATATGTCATAGCTTCTCACATTAAAAAACGCCCGGCAACGTACTACAAACACTCCCTCAACGCGGCCTTCATCAACTGCCCCTGTTCGCTTACAAAAGTACTGTTTACTTCTTTTGCAAAGGGTATTGATGCTATTTTGGGGTATCCACTCCAGGCAGCTATTTCGTCTTCATACTGCATATACTGGTCATTAAACACCCACCCAATTACATCCAGTTTTCTTTGTTTGCATAAAGCCGCTGTGATGAGGGAATGGTTAATGCTGCCAAGGTAATTGCGGCTCACGAGTATAACCTTTGCCTGCAGGCGTTCAATAAGGTCGATCACAAAATCCTTTTCATTCAGGGGCACCATCAATCCTCCAGCGCCTTCAATAACAAGGTTCCTTGATGGTAGGGAGTGATACCGTTCCGCAATAGTGTCAATACTGATAGTAAGCATATCTTCCCTTGCCGCTATGTGTGGCGAGGCAGGTAGTTTCAATTTATAAACCTCATCATAAAACCGGGATTGATTATTGGTAACCAGGCTTTTTATCCAATCCTTATCCGTTCCATCCGTCCCAGCTTGTACCGGTTTCCAGTAATCCGCCTGCAGCGCTTCAACAATAATAGCGCTTACCAGCGTTTTGCCAATACCTGTACCAATGCCGGTGATGAAGAGGGGGGTGACACCCCCATCCCCTAAAGGAGGGCTTATAAACTGGTTAAGTGTTTTCAAACCTTGATCGATATTGTCTTTTGGCGATAGTTTCATGGTTTATTGCAAACTAAAATTAAACCCCTTTGAAAAACATACGCTGCTTCCGGTCCCCCTTTAGGGGATAGGGGCAAATGCGACACCCCCATCCCCTAAAGGGGGGCTTGCAAACCGGTTTAGTGTTTTCAAACCTTGATCAATATTGTCTTTTGGTGTTATCACAGTTTAGCTAACTATATTAATTGCAAGTGTAAATAAAACATGCGTTGCTTCAGATCCCCCTTTAGGGGATAGGGGCAGCTACGCTGTTTATAAAGCCCCTTTAGGGGTTTGGGGCGTCTTGTTTTGTAAAAAACGTAAACACCGTCGTTCCATAACTCCGCTTAAACCCAAAGCCTTTAAACTTTTCGTAATCATTGCGTGGTGTATGTTCCAGCACAAAAAAGCCACCTGGCTTTATCAAATCTTTTTCCACTATCATCCTGGGTAATTCATCTATAGTACCAAGCGCGTATGGGGGCCCTGCAAAAATAAAATCATAGTGCTCACTGCAGGTTGCCAGGAAATTAAAAACATCCAGCTTTAACAGCTTTAAGTCTTTTATACCGAGCATATCCGCATTCTTTTTTATAAAAGCATGCATCTGTACGTCCTTCTCAATTATAGTCAAGTCGCTTGCGCCTCTCGATGCAAGCTCGTAGCTTATGCTGCCCGTGCCCCCAAACAGGTCAAGTGTTTTTATATCCGTAAAGTCTATCCTGTTCTGTAGAATATTAAACAATCCTTCTTTTGCAATATCCGTGGTTGGCCTGGTATAAGGCATTTTTGCAGGCGGGTTAATTTTCCTGCCACCCCATTGTCCTGAAATGATCCTCATGAAGCTATTCTTGAATAAAAGGTAAAAAATAATGGGCGGGGTATTCTGCAAAGCCATCCGCGTCAAAAACAGCAGGGTTGCTTTTTTGCAGCGCAAACTTCTCCAGGTAACTGTATAAAGTGTTGTACAGGTTGGATGTTGTATCAATAAGCCCCGAAGCGGTAATATCAGTAGTATTCAGGTGCATGTCATGCTCGTTACAAATATGTATAATGCTGTACAGGGCATCCTCCGATGTGGAATAGTCAATGCTGCGTATCATCTGCAACGCATTATCCTTAACAACGGTTAATATAAAATGTGCGGGGTAAAAAACGGCATAAACCCTGTTGTCATTTTCATACCCCGTATGCCCTGTATATTTTTGAAGCAGCTTAAAAAATTTATGGGAGAATGATTTTGCTGCAAAGGTCTTCTTAAAAAGATCCGCATATCCAGCTTGCCTTGACAGAATAACATAACGGTCTAATGGTTGGGCCTGTACCCCCTGCCTGTCGCTTTCGCCTAGCATCATTGCAAGGTAGTCGGCTGCAAGCCCTTCTTTATAAAATTTTACGGGTATGCAAATAGCTTCTTCATTATCCCATACCAGGTTTTCGATTGTTATGGGTAAGCCCATCAGTTTCGACTGCATTTTTACTTCCTGCAGAACATTCCCCATTCCGTCGTCATCAGCATCAAACTGGAAAAATTCAAAAGCCTTTGCAATGCCTTTATCATCCTTGCACCAAAAAGCAATATGGCGGTTACCAGCTTCAACAAAAAGCCGGCAATCATCCAGGTTGTCATTATATATACCAAACGTTTTTTGCAACATCATCACGGCATTGGGATGCAATAATACTAAAAAGTGAGACGTGAAACGTGAAAAGTGAAACGAGGAGCCGGTTGACTTTTCACTATTCATGTTTCATTTTAAAATACAATACAGTTTTTGAGTTTTGCTTTTTTTATGAAATCAAAACACCTAACCGCAATGTTTCTTCCCTTGAATATTGAGTGTTGAGTATTGTCCAAAGGACTCCTGTGGAGAATATTGAGTACTTGTGATACCGTATAATTAACCCTCCTCCATTAATCTAAAATCCACAATCTGCAATCGCCAATCCCTACCTTTGCCCCCCAATTATGGAAACAGGCGCGGCAAATATGAATTTACAGGTAAAGATCACCAACCGGCAGATATTGCAGATAGCACTGCCTATTGCTGTTTCCATATTGGTGCCCCAGGTAAATTTTATTACCAACAATATTTTTCTAAGCTCATTGGGCGAGGAGCAGTTGGCAGTGGCAGGTATAACCGGGGTTTTCTACTTAATATTTGCGGTAATTGGGTTTGGGCTGAACAATGGTATGCAGTCGCTTATTGCCCGCCGGGCCGGTGAAGGGAGGGTAGATGAGATAAAAGACCTGTTTAACCAGGGTATCCGTATTGCCCTTTGTTTTTCAGCAGCTGCTATTGTGCTAACTTATTTTATTGTGCCCTATATTTTCAGCCATACGCTGCAAAAGCCAGAGCATGTGCAAATGGCCGTTAATTTTTTATATATACGCATGTGGGGGCTGCCGCTGTTATATATGTATCAATTGCGTAATGCTGTATTGGTAGGCACCAACCACAGCAAATATCTTTTGGCAGGTACGCTTGCTGAAACTATTACCAATATTGTGCTTGATTATGCCCTTATAAAAGGCCGCCTTGGTTTTACCCAGTTTGGTTTTAATGGAGCGGCCATTGCATCAATTATTGCAGAAGGTACCGGGTTTTTAACAGTGTTTTTAGTGATGCGTTTAAATGGCATAAGTAAAAAGCTTAACCTGCATACTAATTTTAAATATCATGCCGCTAATAGCCGCCTTATATTGGTACAATCGTCGCCGCTTATTTTGCAATTTATGATAAGCGTAACCAGTTGGGAGTTCTTTTATATTTTAATAGAGCATCATGGCGAACGCGACCTTGCCATATCCAACACCATGCGAAATATATTTGGGTTGTTTGGTTGTGTATCCTGGTCATTTGCGGCTGCCAGTAATACAATGGTAAGTAATATAATAGGGCAGGGGCTGCAACACAGGGTTAAAGAACTTATCATCAAAATAATGAAGCTTAGTGTTGGCTTTGCCTTGATCATCTTTATACTGCTTAACCTTACTGATGGTTTTTTACTAAGGATTTATGGGCAAGGCGATGATTTTATAGCCGCAGCCGTACCGGTAGTAAGGGTAGTATCGGCCGGGCTTGTATTTATGTCAGTAAGCACTGTGTGGCTTAATGCTGTTACGGGTACGGGTAATACAACAATTAATTTGTTGATTGAAATAATAGCCATCACGCTGTATTGCATATATGCCTACCTGGTATTGCAAAAGTTTGATATGTCCATCACCTGGGGCTGGGCAGCCGAATGGGTTTACTGGATAAGTATTTTAATACCCTCTTTTTTATACATACAAAGCGGAAGATGGAAGGGGAAAAAGATATAAAACTTCCTGGGTATTACTACGAAATACGAATTG
>FTJK01001700.1_pt7 | contig 14662 bp, 15 predicted proteins | sample 1658811 | NCBI WGS metagenome assembly FTJK01 (sample SAMEA3914857, study PRJEB12502) | metagenome | biome: forest; material: soil | place: USA | collected 2011-06-22 | depth 0.1 m
AAGCAGGGATGTGCGCTGGACTACCAGTGTTAACTTCTCCATCAACAAGAATAAAATAACTTATTTGGCCGGGCAGGTTTTGGGGGACGATGTTAACAAAGCAAAAGAGGGGCAGCCCATTGGTGTGTTTTTCACCAAAGAATTTGCCGGGGTAGATCCTAAAACCGGCGATGCCATATATTACAAAAACACTGTAAAGGGCGATGGCAGTTTAGACCGCTCAACAACCAGTGATTATGATGCTGCAGCAGATGCAGTGGTAGGCAACCCGAACCCGAAATTTGTATATGGGTTTGAAAACACGGTTAGTTTCCAGGGCTTCGAGCTGGATGTATTATTCCAGGGCGTTTACGGTAATAAAATTTATAATGGCGGTGGCCAGTATATGAGCGCCAGCGGCAGCACAGGCTTTGATAACCAAACAATTGACCAGTTAGATTACTGGAATAAACCAGGCGATATATCAATGGTTCCTGAACCAAGGTTGTTTTATCCAACCGGCGCAAGCCCATCAAGCAGGTTTCTTTCAGATGGGTCGTATTTACGCCTGAAAGAATTATCCCTGGCATACAATGTTCCTAAGGACATACTGGCTAAATGGAAAGTGGACAGGGTAAGGATTTATGTAAGGGCGCAAAATTTACTTACCATTACTAAGTACCAGGGATGGGACCCCGAAGTAAATGCAGATTTCTCAGCTTCGAATATTACCCTGGGGCAGGACTTTTATTCAGCTCCGCAATTTAAAACATTTGTTGTTGGGGTAAATATTGGCCTGTAATTTCTTAATGTTAAACTGTAAACATGAAAAAGAATATATTTAATATAATAGCGGTTGGTTTTTTGCTTGCTGTTACAGGATGTACCAAAGATCTTGATACAAAACCAACGTCGAGCATAGATTCAAAAGATGCTTTAAAAACAAGCTCAGATGTTTTAGGTGCACTAAAAGGTTCATACTCGGCCCTGGGCTCCTCGTCATTTTACGGGGGTGATATTTTTGTTGAGTCGGAATTGTTGGCAAACGACGGCGATATAAACTGGAGTGGCACTTTCCAGGACCTGACATTGATTTACGACAAGTCCATGACGAATAATAATGGTTTTGCTACCAGCAACTGGATATCCGGTTATTACGTTATTAACAGCGTAAACGTGGTGCTGGATTCAATTAATATTGTGGATGAAGCCCTGCGGACACAGGCAGAGGGAGAAGCTAAATTTATAAGGGGCTGCGCTTATTTTGATCTTGTAAAGGTGTTTGCAAAAGCATGGAATGATGGCGACGCAACCCAAAACCCAGGAGTACCCATTGTGCTTAAATCTACCGATCCCACGCTTGAATTACCAGAATCTGCAAAAGTAAAAAGGAATACTGTATCAGAGGTTTACACCCAGGTAATAAGTGACCTTACAGCCGCCGAAAGTGACTTGCCTGGCTATAATGGTTTTTATGCCAACCAGGCCGCGGCGGCCGGTATGCTTGCAAGGGTTTACCTGCAAAAAGGAGACTATGCAAACGCTGCCAATGCAGCTAACAGAGCTATTAACTATGCATTAGATAATGGCTTTCACCTCGCTACGCATTATGCCGACGCATTTCCATTCATAGATCCTCCAGCGGCAGTACCCAATACGCCAGAAGATATATTCGCCATGCAGGTAAACAGTACTTCCGGTACCAACGATTTTCAAACTTTTTACTCTGCGTACAGCAGGGGCGATATACAAATAAACGATCAGCACCTTTTTTTGTATGAGGATGGGGACGACCGTTTCAATATGTTTTATCTAAGCGGTGGTTCAGTATACACCGGGAAATTTGATAATTTATACGGAAACGTGCACACGATGCGGCTGGCTGAATTATATTTAATACGAGCCGAAGCAAACTTCAGGCAGGGTACCAACGTTGGTGCAAGGCCTGTTACTGATGTTAATACTATAAGGGCGCGTGTAGCTTTGCCACCATTTACATCAGGTACCCTTACATTGGATGCAATATTGCATGAGCGCAAAGTTGAACTGGCATTTGAAGGGTTTGCGTTAAGCGACTTAAAACGCCTGGAACAGAACATTTCAGGTTTTGCCTGGAACTCACCTAAACTTATTTTTCCTATACCAATAAGGGAAATGAGGGTTAATACGAACTTAACTCAAAACGAAGGATATTAAACATAAAGCCTTACTACCATAAACAAAAAACCTTGCCGAAAAGCAAGGTTTTTTGTTTATGAGACATCAGAATTTAAAATTTTATCTCCTCATCATTGGCATCAAAAAACTTAAACTCGGTAAAATAATAATCTGAGTTCGCCTTTATTCTAATAGGTGTTTTAAGTTTCCGCTGCCACCTGCGCCGTATGTTGGTAAAAAAGCCCTTGGTTAAATGCGAGTAAACAATTGGGTGTACAATAATGGTAAGGTTTTTATGTTGGTGTGTAACCATATAATGCAACCTTTTTTCTATTTCATCTTCCAGTAAAAATGTGGAGGTTACTTTACCAGATCCATTACAGCTTGGGCAAATTTCCGAGGTATTGATATTTACCTCGGGGCGCATACGCTGGCGCGTTATCTGCATTATGCCGAATTTTGAAATGGGCAGCACTGCATGTTTCGCTCGGTCGCTGTGCATAAATTTCTCCATCGCCTCCTGCAGCTTTCGTTTGTTTTCAGGCAGCTTCATATCAATAAAATCAACCACAATTATACCTCCAATATCACGTAGGCGTAACTGGCGGGCTATTTCTTCTGCTGCTTCAAGGTTGGTTTCCAGCGCGTTTTCTTCCTGGTTATTGCTGATGCTTTTATAACCGCTGTTAACATCAATTACATGTAAGGCTTCAGTATGCTCAATAATAAGATAAGCGCCGCTGTGCAGATTAACCGTTTTGCCAAAGGACGATTTTACCTGCTTGCTTATACCAAACTGGTCAAAGATCGGCAGCCCGTTATGGTGAAAAGAAACAATCTCTGCTTTATCGGGGGCAATTTTTTGTATATAGGTCTTTATATCGTTATAAAGGGTTTTGTCATTAATAATAACCTTATTAAAATCCTCATTCAGCAGGTCTCTTAAAATGCTTGTTGTTTTATCCTGCTCGCTTAATATTTTGGCAGGGGGCTGTGCATTTTTAAGGTTCTTTTGTATCGTTTTCCACGTTTCTACAAGGCTTAGCAGATCATCATGCAATTCCGCTGTATTTTTGCCCTCAGCGGCGGTACGAACAATAACACCAAAGTTTTTTACCTTAATTGATTCTACAATTTTTTGCAGCCTTTTTCTTTCTTCAGAAGAATGTATTTTTTTTGAAACCGCAACAATATCATTAAAGGGCGTTATAACAACAAACCTGCCGGGCAGTGATATTTCGCAGCTTAACCTGGGCCCTTTAGCGGCAATTGGCTCCTTAAGTATTTGTACCAGTATATTTGGCTTGCCGCTAAGCACTTCGTTTATTTTACCTGTTTTAATAATTTCAGGTTCAACGTTAAACTTGGCAAAATCAAATATGCCAGGGTTTTTGTCATTGATGCACAGTTGGGTAAATTTCAAAAGAGAGCGTGCATAAGGGCTTAGGTCAGTATAATGCAGAAAGGCATCTTTTTCAAATCCCACGTCTATAAAAGCAGCATTTAACCCTGGTATAAGTTTTTTAACCTTGCCAAGGTACAGGTCGCCAACAGCAAAGTTGGCGTCTGCTTTTTCGTTATGCAGTTCCACCAGCTTTTTGTCTTCAAGCAAAGCTATCTCAACACCGGCTGGGGCTGCGTTTATAATAAGTTCTTTATTCACAAATTGCAACTTTAAAAATTGTTCAGTGTATTGCACAGGCAAATACAATACAGTAATATGCTGTTTGCATTATCGCTTAACACTATTCTGCCTAAGAATAAGGAAAGGAAAAGGTAAAGTTGCTAAAAAGTTGGGCAGCGTAGCAAGAAGGCAATGCCGGTTATGGCTACCGGCATTGCTGTTATATGTAAGAAGAACTATTTGTTTTTCTTCTTATGACGATTTTTTCTTAGTCTTTTTTTACGTTTGTGCGTTGCTATTTTATGACGCTTTCTTTTTTTACCACAAGGCATAATTAAATAATTTTAGTTTATAGAGATCTGTTATTGCAATACTTTTATCCTGTTTTCAATTTCATTTTTTGCCTGTGGCAAGGCCACCATTTCTGCGGTTGCCTTGTACCATTTAATGGCATTTTGCTTATCACCCTTACGTTCGTATGTTTCAGCCAGGTTTAAAGTGGCCTCCAGGTTATGCGGCTGCTTGTGCGCCACTATCAAAAAGCGTTCTATGGCTTTATCATACTGCCCGCTTCTTACACCGCCTAAACCCAGCATAAACTGGGCATACATATTAGTGGAATCCCTCGCAACCACTTCCCTTATTGCCATTATGCCCTGCATTGGGTTAGTTGCAATATTGCCAAAAAGGTAACATGCGCCCACCCCAACTTTAGACGAATCGTTTGCCGGGTTTAAAACCAGCGACCTTTCAAAAAGCGCTTTTGCCTGTGTTGCTTCCCATGTAATCATGGTTACATCTGTGTCGGCCATCACGTCATCTAAAAGCAAATGGGCTGCAAAGGTGAGGTTTTTTTCAGAATTTTCCAACTTAGCTGCTTCTCCAAAGTAAAAAGCCCCTATAGCGGGCTGCCGGGCAGTATCGCCCCAAAAATTTGCAAGCTGCGTAAATACCTTTATTTGTTGCGCTTTTACATCACCCCTTACCACGCTGTTTTCAAGCTGAAGCAAGTGGGTAACTTGTTGTTGTGTAAGGCTTTTCTTTGCATTTTTAATAACATCTCCGGTTGATACAGGGGTTGTGGCACCACCCGCATCGGCCATAGGTGGCTTTTCAGGTGTGCTGCTTTTACCAGGTGTTGTTCTGCCAAAGAAAAATAAAAGAACGAGCATTAAAACACCCCCGGAAACAAGGAGAATCTGTTGTTTTTTCACAAATGCAAAATTAGGGGGCGAAGTTACTGCGTATTGTGCATTTGTTTTACTTCGTTAACGAATTCTTTAGAGGGTTTAAACGCGGGAATAAAATGTTCGGGAATATTTACAGCAACATTCTTTTTGATGTTCCTGCCAATTTTTGCGGCTCTTTTTTTGGTTATAAAGCTTCCGAAACCTCTTACATAAATGTTTTCTCCCTTTGATAAATTTTCCTTTATCTCCTTAAGCAAAGTTTCTACAGTAACCAGCACATCCACCTTAGGGATGCCTGTTTTGTCAGAAATATTGTTGATGAGATCAGACTTTCTCATATGGGTTTGTTTAATTTTTAAAATACAGATTGATGTACCAAATATAACAAAAGGTATATTAAAGGAAGAAAAATATAAAATTTTATTTAGATGTTTGCGGTTGAACGGCAACCTTTTGGGGAATTATATTAGAAAAAAATAAATATTTAATGCCCTGAAATATTGAGAAAATATATTTCCCAATTTTACAACCGAATGAAAAATAAGGCTTTTACTCACCTTTTAATGCAATGGCATTATAATGATAACCACCGCCAAATGCCCTGGAAAGGTGAAAAAGACCCTTATAAAGTTTGGTTAAGCGAGGTGATATTACAGCAAACGCGTGTTGAACAAGGCTGGGAATATTTTGAACGTTTTATTAAACAATACCCTGATATACAAGATCTTGCAAATGCAAAAGACGAAGAGGTTTTTAAATTATGGGAAGGCCTGGGGTATTATAACCGTTGTAAAAACTTGCTTGCGACGGCACGGCTTATTACAAACCAGTACAATGGGGTTTTTCCGCGGGATTACGAAACAATACTTTCCCTAAAAGGTATCGGCACTTATACGGCAGCGGCAATTTCTTCCTTTTGTTTTAACCTGCCTTATGCAGTAATTGACGGAAATGTTTTTCGTGTTCTGGCGCGTGTTTTTAGTATAGAGGAGCCTGTTGACGGCAAAAATGCCAGGAAAATATTTTCCCGGTTGGCTGAAAAGCTGCTTTTTAAGCAAGAACCAGGCTCTTTCAACCAGGCGATAATGGATTTTGGCGCCACTATTTGCAAACCTGCCTTGCCTTTATGTAATGCTTGCCCTTTGCAGGGCATATGCTCAGCATATAAAACAGGAAAAGTTAACCTGCTGCCTGTAAAAGAAAAAACACTTACGCGCAAAACACGCTGGTTTACCTATTTTATTTTTGAGCACGCCGGATGCAGGCTCGTGCACAAAAGAACCGCAAAAGATATTTGGCAAAACCTGTTTGAGTATTACCTGGTTGAGACATCCGACAAACCCCAATGGGATACTAAAAAGATTGAGGCCTGGCTGGAAATACAATTAGGTATAACAACTGCACTGGACATACATATTTCCAGCGCCGCTGCCCAACAGCTCACTCACCAGGAAATAAAGGGATATTTTGTTAAAATAACACTTTCTTCTGTTCCAATACAGCTGCAAACGTCCGCTTTTCAATGGTTACCGGCAAATCAGGTAGTCAAACTCCCGTTTCCGGGGCTTATTAATCAATACACAAATAAAATTGCCGGGCAGGCCGAACTTTTTAATTGTTAAACCTGTTTACAGTTAAAGAATCTATTGTTTTTTCTTTAATTTTAAGTGGGATAATTTTAAGATATTTTATAAGATGAAATAAAAACCAATTGTATGAGAGGCGTAAACAGGGTAATGCTTATAGGCAATTTGGGAAAGGACCCGGACGTTCAATACCTTGAAGGCAATATTGCGGTTGCAAAATTTCCATTGGCAACTACCGAGACGTATAAAGACAGGACCGGCAAACTTATTTCGCAAACAGAATGGCATACAGTTGTTTTATGGCGGGGGCTGGCAGAGCTTGCGCAAAAATACCTGCACAAGGGAAGCCTGATTTATGTGGAAGGCAGGTTGAGGACACGCAGTTGGGAAGACAAGGAAGGCAACAAAAAATTTGCAACAGAAATAGTGGGCGATAACCTGATAATGCTTGATAAAAGGGGCGATGGGCATGGCACGGGATATGCCCATGGTACAAGTACACATGACAGTGCCGAAGGGTTTCCGGGCGCTGACCTGCCACCGTTGACGGACGACCCGGATGTTGGGTTACCTTTTTAATACGAGTCAAATTTTTAATGTAGTTTTCCGTGCGCGTTCTGCAGGTGCAGTTTTTAAAAATGCGCACACTATAAAAATATTTAACCAAACATAACCATTTTGGAAAGTCACCCGGCTGCTGCATTTTTACTTCAAAAACATGTTTTTCCTGGAGGGTTCGACCTTCAGGTAACCACTATACTCGTTGTTTTATTGCTTTTTTTAATGCTTGTGTCTTTTATTATTTCAGGTGCGGAAGTGGCTTTTTTTTCCCTTAGCAGTAAAGACATTAACCTGCTTAAAACCAAACAGCAGCCCGGGTATAAAAGAATTATCGACCTGCTGGAGGAACCCAAAATATTGTTTGGTTCATTGTCGGTTGCCGGCATTTTTTTTAATATCGCAATTATCACCATTTCAAGCCTTGTTATTGACGATACAATGCATTTAAGCACAGGTATGCCATTAGCGGATTTTTTAATTAAGGTTGTGCTTATCACTTCTTTAATACTTCTTTTTTGCCAGGTAATGCCTAAAGTGCTGGCCAATAATAACAATATACGTTTTGCCGAATATTCGGGCGCTATCGTTCAAATGGTGTATTATATTTTTAAACGAATGGGCGGGTGGCTTGTACATTACACTGACATTGCCGAGAAAAAACTGGGCAATAACGGTAAAGGCCAGTATGGCATAAAAGAACTTGATCATGCTATCGGGATAACTTATTTAGAAGAAAACCAGGATGAAAAGAACATATTGCTTGGTATTGCAAAGTTTGGCAATATAATAGTAAAACAAATTATGCGATCGCGGCTTGATGTAAATGGTGTTGAATACAAAACATCTTTTACTGACCTAATACGCAGAATTGAAGAGCTGCATTACAGCAGGCTGCCTGTTTATAAAGACGACCTTGATGAAGTGCTGGGGCTGATAAATACCAAAGATGTATTGCCTTACATTAACAGCCCTGCCGATTTTGACTGGCATGCGTTAATGCGGCCGCCTTATTTTGTGCATGAGCAGAAACTGATAAAAGACCTGTTAAGAGAGTTTCAATTAAAGCGCATACATTTTGCTGTAGTGGTAGATGAGTTTGGGGGTACAAGTGGGATTGTAACACTGGAAGATGTGATGGAAGAAATAATAGGCGATATAAAAGATGAATTTGACGAGGAAGAAAGTGCCTTTAAAAAAATTGACAGCAACAACTATATTTTTGATGGCAAAACAATGCTGAAGGATGTTTGCAAATTAATGGAACTGCCTGCCGATACTTTTGACAACATAAAAGGCAACAGCGAGTCGTTAGCAGGCCTTATACTTGAACTTGCCGGTGAAATTCCCCAAATAAATACGGTTGCACCTTCCGGTGATTTTGAATTTACCGTACTGGAAGTGTCAAAAAACCGCCTGCAAAAAATAAAAATAACCGTAATCCCCAAAACCGAGAAATAACGCCCTGACGGAATATTTGTTAAAACAATAAAATAATGTTAACAACCAGGAAAAAGTATCCATCATCTGCTGTCTGTCAACTGTCAACTGTCATCTGTCATCTCTCAACTATTATTCTCCTTGCGGCCTGCAATTCCTCTTATACACCCAAACCTGCGGGCTATTTTAAAATAAGCTTCCCCGCAAAAAAGTACCAGGTTTTTAATCAGCCGGGGTATCCCTATACATTTGAATATCCTGTTTACGCAAATGTGGTTAAGGACAGTATGTTTTTCGACAGTATTACAGAGAATCCCTGGTGGATAAATATTAACTTTCCTCAATTTAACGGACGCATATATGTCAGCTACAAGGAAATTGGTAAGAACAAACTTGGCAAGCTTTTAAATGATGCCTTTAATTTAACAAATAAGCAGTCGGTTAAGGCAGAATCCATCGGGCAGTCAATTATTGAAACGCCAAATAATGTACATGGTATGTTTTTTAACCTGGAAGGCGATGTGGCTACCGCCAACCAGTTTTTTTTAACCGATTCAACAAAAAATTTCCTTCGTGGCGCCCTGTATTTTGACGCTACCCCTAACCAGGATTCACTAAAGCCCGTAAATGAGTTTTTGGTAGAGGATATGAAACACCTTATAAATACGTTTAAGTGGAAAACCCCCATACCATCCTTAGTAGCTCCAGGGGCTAAGAGAGGGCAATAAAAGAAAGCCCAACCCCTGAAGGGGAATTATTACCTTCGTAATCAAATAGCACTTATCAGCATTTTAAAATCCCCCGTTAGGGGATAGGGGCGGCAACTATGATAGCAATAGACAACAAACTTATAAGCGATCAAATTATTGAAGAGCAATTTGTGTGCGACCTGAACAAATGCAAAGGCGGCTGCTGTGAAGATGGCGATGCGGGTGCGCCGTTAGAACTAAGCGAATTGGATGAACTGATAAATAATTTTGAAGCGATTAAGCCCTACTTATCAAAAGAGGGTTTGAAGGTAATAGAGAAGCAGGGCAAATACACTTACGATGTAGAATTTGGCTGGGTAACACCAACTATTGACGGTGGTATTTGCGCCTATGGTTACCGCGACGAAATGGGCATTATTAAATGCGGTATTGAGCAAGCGTATTACGATAAAAAATTAGACTGGAAGAAGCCGATAAGCTGCCACCTTTTCCCCATAAGAACACAAAAAAGCAAGCTGGAGCCAGGCCTTGAATATGTAAACTACGAACCCAGGCAGGACCTGTGTAAAGCTGCCTGTAAATTTGGCAAGCAGCTAAAAGTGCCTGTGTATGTTTTTTTAAAAGACTCCATTATAAGAAAATATGGTGAAGAGTTTTATGCAACGCTTAAGGCGACAGCGGAGCATAAGGAAGGAAAGTAGTAATACTTACATTATGATAAATGCTAAATCCCCGGTAAACCTGTTTTTGCTTTTTGTTTTAATAACCACCGGATGCAAAAGTGTTGCCCAGGACAAGTATATTATTTCTGTCAATATTGATTCATCAGAATTGAAGTATGAAAAACTTTTCCCTCCTGAAATGCAGGCGAAATTAGACAGCATGACAAAAACGTTGAATTTAAAACCTGAAACAAAAATTGAGAAGGAGTATAAAGAAAGCAGGAAGAATAATGTCGCGGTAATTTATTGCTATGATAGTGATACGTTAGTAAAATTTAAAAATGAAGGAGCAGGCTCTGAAAATTTTATAAGAGCAATAAGCCAGGCGATTTATTATAACGATACCCTCCAAATAGTTACAGGTGTTGGCTTTTTTGCTTCTAATTCAATTATGATAAAAATTGCCGGCGATGGATTTACAGGTGCTTACAATGAAGATGCAGACCACACGCCTGTTTTTAAATATACAAAGAATGACTCAAATTACATTGATGATATTACTGTAAACGCATTGAGTGAAAAGCTTATATTAAATAAAAGGCCGACCTTTAATAACGGCGAAGTTTTAATGGGCGAATACGAAGGCGTATTTAAGCCGTTTTACGAAAAGGAAGTTGGAGAGGAGCATATTAGAAAAGTAAAATGGAGAGTAATTTTTAAATGTGTGATAAGCAATTACAACGAATTGATGATAAAGAAACTAATTGGTAAATAGGTTGATAACAAAAGTACTGGTATGACAAACTCGGCATCATCATTTATAGCAAAGAGCACTATTAAGGCGCCTGATATGGAGCACAGGCGCAAAATAAATTTTAATATTGGCAAGTATAACAAGGTGGTGGTTGAAGGCAAAAGCCAGTTCAGCAACGGTATGCTTGCACGTGAGCGCGCAAAGAATGCCAAATGGCGCGCTATGGAAAACCTTGATACTTACCTGGAGCAATTTGAGAAGCTTATAACGGAGCGTGGCGCTAAAGTAATATGGGCTGAAACCGCTGAACAGGCACTGGAAGAAGTGGGCAAAATTTGCGAAGCGAAAAGCTGCCGGGTACTTGTTAAAAGCAAAAGCATGGTTACGGAAGAAATTCACCTTAACCATTACCTTGAAGAGAAAGGTATTGAAAGCGTAGAGACTGATCTTGGCGAATATATACAGCAGCTTGATGGCGAACCACCTTACCACATAGTTACACCTGCCATGCACAAAAGCAAGGAAGACGTGGCAAAACTATTTGCTGAGAAATTTGGCACCTCGCCAACCCTTACTCCGGAGCAACTTACATTAGTTGCCCGGCAAAAGCTACGTGAAAAATACACCGCTGCAGAAGTGGGTGTAACAGGCGCAAATTTTATTATTGCCGACATTGGCGCGGTGGCCGTTACAGAAAATGAAGGCAACGCACGCCTAAGCTGCGCCTGGCCTAAAACACATATTGTAATAGCAGCTATTGAAAAAGTAATTCCCTCCTATACCGACCTCGGGTTGTTTTGGCCGCTATTGGCAACATATGGCACAGGGCAGAAAATTACGGTATATAACACCATTATTTCCGGCCCGAAACAGGCAGGTGAAACTGATGGCCCTGAAGAAATGTATGTGATACTGTTAGACAATGGGAGGACCAATTTATTGGCCAATGCCAAAACGCGTGAAGCCCTGTACTGCATACGCTGCGGCGCATGCTTAAACGCTTGCCCCGTATATAAAAACATTGGTGGCCATAGTTACGAGACCGCCTACAGCGGCCCTATTGGCAGCGTGATAACCCCGCATTTAAAGGGTATGAACGAGTACAAGCATCTTAGCTATGCATCATCGTTATGCGGTAATTGCACCGAGGTTTGCCCTGTAAGAATAAACCTTCACGAACTTTTGCTGGAGAACAGGCACGAAGCGGTTGCAGAAGGCAGCAGCAGCCTGGGCGAACGTGTTGCCTGGAAAGCCTGGAAGCAGGCCAGCCTGCACAGGGGCATGATGAACATGGGCAACGGCAGATTAAAGAACTGGGTAGTGAACAGTGTTTTTAAAGGATGGACCGCCCACCACGGTAACCTTGATTTTAGCCAGCAGACCTTTAATGAAATGTGGAAAGAAAAGCATAAGGAATAGATGTTGCTTATTTATACCGCCGCATATTCACCACGCATCAACTATATAGTTGAAGTTACTTTTTCATCTGTATTATCCTGCGATTTTAGAATTACAACTAACAAGGAAGAGTTTCTTAATTACGCAGGGCCAAGGCTCAATCACTCGGGTATACAAGTTAGCGCTAATGAAATTTGGATACAGCCCCATAGCCTGTTATTTGAAACAAACATACAGCCGCAGGTAGTAACCTGTTTTGAATGGGCTGGATTAATTGCCTTTTTTAAAACCGGCGGTGATATTCCTTTTGATATTTTTGCTGCGTCGTTTTACCTTGTATCACGCTACGAAGAATATTTGCCTCACACTAAAGACGAATATGGGCGGTATGCCCACACCAACAGCTTAGCCTGTAAACAAAATTTCCTTCATCTGCCGCTTGTTAATATGTGGATTCAGCAGCTTCTTAAGGTTATAGGGGATAAATTTCCTTTGTTCACTTTTCGCCCTTTAGTCTTCACATTCCTGCCAACCTATGATATAGATATAGCTTATGCATACAAAGGCAAAAACCTGCTACGCAATGCGGGTGGTTTTTGTAAGGAAGTTTTTACAGCCAAATGGACAAATCTGGCAGAAAGGGCAAGTGTTATTGCCGGCAGAAAGAAAGACCCTTTTGATACCTATGATTGGTTAAACACACTGCATGATCAATATAAACTACAGCCTTATTATTTTTTCCTGCTTGCGGCACACAACAAATTGTATGATAAGAATATTTCTCCTGCCCGAAGTGAAATGAATGAATTAGTAACAAGGCATGCAAACCAATACACTGTTGGCATACACCCATCCTGGCAAAGCGGGGATGATGAAAAAACACTTAAGCAGGAAATAAGTACCCTCAAAACAATTACCTGCAACCCTGTAACTGTAAGCCGCCAGCATTATATAAGGATGAAGTTACCGCGCACGTACAGGTTGCTTATTGAAAATGGCATTGCAGAAGATCATTCAATGGGTTATGGCAGCATTAATGGCTTCAGGGCTTCTATCACATCTCCATATTATTGGTATGATTTAGAGAAGGAGGTTAAAACAAATCTCCTGCTTCGTCCATTCTGCTATATGGAGGCTAATTCATATTTCGAACAACATTATACCGCCGAACAGGCTGCCAAAGAGTTACAGCAATATCACGACATAGTTAAGGTAGTAAACGGCCAGCTAATCACTATCTTTCACAATCATTTTATAACCGAACAACCTCAATGGTTGGCATGGCGAAAAATGTATGCAGCATTCCTGCAAAATAACTTTAGTGCGTAAGTTTATGCTACCCTGCTCATCTGGAAGGCAGGACTTATCCGTTCCATTTGGTCACCAATCAGTGCTTTTGCAAATTCAAACTGTGCCTTGTAATTGCGGCCCGGTTCAAATGTAAGGGCAGTGAAACTTTTGTACAGGTTTTCTAATTCCCTGAAAGACTTTAAAATTTCAGCGGCCTTTTGCTTGTCTTTTATATCGGTATAGCAGCTTACAAACTCGCGCATCAGGCTTAATAAATAAAGCCTTAGCTCCACACAATCGGCAGACTGGTTATATTCCAATTGCGCTATTTCCTGGTAAATCTTATTAACGTGTCTCATATTGGTATGTTTCTATACCGGTTAAAAAACAAAAAGCTTACCATAGCTTTTAAACTGCAATTTCAAGCCTGAAAATATTTAAACCCGGCTAAATTGTGGTGTAATTTGCCCAAGAAAGGTGTTTTAAGTATTTATCTTGGCCTGAAACGAAAAGAAATATCTCTTAGCCTTTCAGGAAATATCTCGTTTCTGTACCGTATCTCTTCCGGGTACATTCTTATTGATCCATTACTTAACTGCACCATGTAATCACCGTAGTCAGTAAAAAAATGTTCTTTATAAGCTCCAATATCTTTTTTAATACCACGAACTTTTGCAAGCACCACTTCAATTTCCGGCTGCCCATATTCTTTTATATCCATCATTCTTGCTTTTAACCCCTAATAGCAAAATTTGTACCCTAATCCGTTTAAACGCATTTTTGCGGCCATATTGTGCAGCAATAGCTAATATTATTATTAGTTGTTATTTTTCTTCCATCGTATAAGCGCTATAAGGAATAAAATAATACCTTTCACCTGCTTTAGCCTTTCGTCTTTTTATTACAGCACACATTTTTGCCATAGTTAAAAATAAATATATGATTTCACGACGTTCGTTCTTACAGTCAACAACTTTTGCCTCGGCAGCGTTACTAATAAGGCCAGGTATGGCTAACCGCAAAAAGACCGATATAGGCGTACAGCTTTATACCGTGCGTGACGCTATGGCAAAAGATTTGAATGGTACTCTGTCTAAAGTGGCTGCTACCGGTTACACCACGGTAGAGGGCACTTATGGGGGAGCACAAGGTTTTTACGGTATGGCCCCAAAAGAATTTGCCGCCTTGCTTAAAACCACCGGCCTCGCAATGCCAAGCGCCCACTACAGGCTTGGTGAAGAAAAAACAAACGGCGTAGCCGCCCAGGGCACCATACTAAACGGCTGGGACAAAGCCGTTGAAGATGCCCAGGCC
>FTJK01000084.1_pt4 | contig 14435 bp, 13 predicted proteins | sample 1658811 | NCBI WGS metagenome assembly FTJK01 (sample SAMEA3914857, study PRJEB12502) | metagenome | biome: forest; material: soil | place: USA | collected 2011-06-22 | depth 0.1 m
GCCAACGAGTTTATGAACCTGGAAGGCGATAAGATGAGCACCAGCCGTAACTGGAAACTGGAAATGCAGGATTATATTGACGACTTTATAAAGAAGGAAAATGGTGGCAGCCAGATGGCCGATGTGCTGCGCTATTATCTTACCGCTATTGCACCAGAAAGCAAAGACAGCGAGTTTACATGGAAAGGTTTCCAGGATGCGAACAACAGCGAACTGGTAAGCATATTTGGCAATTTTGTAAACAGGGCCTTTGTGTTGATGCACAAATTATGCAACAGCAAAGTGCCGCCTTTTCATGCGGACGTTGCCGACGAAGCAGATAAACAACTTGCAGCAGACATAAGGGCGGGCAAAGAAAAAGTAGAAAGCCTGCTGGAGCAATTTAAATTTCGTGAAGCCCAGTTTGAGGTGATGGACCTTGCCCGTAAAGGCAACCAGTACCTGCAGAAGAAAGAACCGTGGAAAAAGATAAAGGCAGAAAATAATATCGTTACGGAAGTAGTGGAAGGTGGCAGAAAGCTGGCTGACAACAGCCTGCACCTTTGCCTGCAGTTAACAGCTAATCTTGCTATTCTCATCAATCCATTCCTGCCCAGCACAGCCAGGAAAATGCTGCACATGATGAAGGTAGTTGAGAGGATGCTTGACTGGCAAAATGCGGGTAAAATTGACCTGCTAAAAACGGGTTATACTTTGCGCGCACCAGAGCTGCTGTTTCGCAAAATAGAAAATGAAGAAATTACCTACCAGGTGGAAAAGCTAAGGAAGGCAGTTGACAGTATACAGTTGACAGATGACAGCGGTGCGAAGAAAGATGACAGTTCACAGGTAACGGATGACAGTAAAAAGGAAGCACTTCCACAGTCAACTAATCAACCAATCATCAAATCAACTATTCAATACGATGATTTTGCAAAGCTTGATTTGCGCGTGGGTAAAATTGTAAGTGCGGAAAAAGTAGCAAAGGCGGACAAATTATTACAATTGCAGATTGACCTTGGTTTTGAAACAAGAACAATTGTATCGGGCATAGCCATGCACTTTAAACCTGAAGAAATTGTTGGCAAACAAGTTGTGGTAGTAGCTAACCTTGCACCGCGCAAAATGCGCGGTATTGAAAGCAATGGCATGATATTAATGGCAGAAGACAATACTGGCAAGCTGCATTTTGTAAACCCGGAAGAAGGGATAAATACAGGAGCTGGGGTAAGTTAAACTGTAGAATTACACATTATTTAAAAGAATAAATGTTCAATACTCAATTTTCAACGCTCAATGTTCAATGAAAGAACACCTGAAAATATCTTTTCGGTTTTCCGCTTGAGAATTGATTATTGAACATTGATTATTGAATGTTTTTTTTAAATTATATTGGAAAATTATGAAAATAGGTTTTATAGGGCTGGGTAATTTGGGCACTCCAATAGCGGAGAACCTTTTGCAAAAAGGCCATGCTCTGCTTGTATATAACAGAACTGCATCAAAAGCGCAGCCATTAATAGCAAAAGGCGCAACGGTTGCAGTTTCGTTTAAAGAGGTTGCAGCTAACAGCGATATTGTTTTTAGTATCGTATCTGATGATGCGGCGGTAAATCACCTTACTCTCGGCGATGATGGTATTGCTGCTAACCTTAAGGCGGGGGGCGTACATATTTCCATGAGTACAATACTGCCTGCAACCAGCACATATTTAGCAGGTGTTCACCAGCAACACAACAATCATTACATTGCTGCACCTGTATTGGGTCGCCCGGAAGCAGCAAAGGCGCGGAAATTAAATTTCCTTGTATCGGGCGATGCTTCGGTGGTGGCTGTTATAAAACCCTTGCTTACCGACGGCGGCGCAGCCAATATTTTTGAATACGGCGGCGAGGCCGGTGCGGCCAATGTAGCCAAGCTTTGCAGTAACTTTTTAATTGTAAGTGCCATGGAAGCCATGGCCGAGGCGATAAACCTTGCCAAAAAAAGTGGCGTGGATGCAACTGCCTGGCATAGCATGGTTACACAAACCTTATTTACCTCGCCGGTATATGTTAACTACGGCACCGCACTGTTGAAGGAGGCATTTGCACCGGGCGGTTTTGCGCTGCGGCTTGGCTTAAAAGATGTAAACCTTATGTTGCAGCAGGCACAAACAGTTGATGCAAGCATGCCCACTGCCAGTTTGCTAAAGCACCAGTTTGATACATGTATGGAGAAGGGGTTAAGCGAAAACGACTGGACGGCCATTGCTCTTGCACTGAAATAAATTACCTGAACTTTTACACATTAGCAGGAGCATGGGTATTGTTATCCAGTTTGTTTGTTTCATCCTGGCCTTTACAGCATACACCATTCTTAGCACAGGCATATAAACAATGGCGCATAAAACCAGTTTACTTTATTAAGTGCCAGTACAGCAAAACCTAATAACATAATGGCTGCTGTTAACATATGCAATGAACAATCTTAACAGGAGCATGGACATTATTGAGCTGGACCCGTTTTTGACAGCCGGGTTAGAACGAGGTGGTTAGAATATTTTCACAAGATTTGCTTCGCGGTTAAAAACCCGTTGGCCTAAAACGGGGCTATGTTTACAAGCTTTCCCCTATTTTTTCTTTCGTACATAGGTAAAATCATAAACGGTTGTCCATGTTTTGCCGCCGTCGGCAGATGTTTCACTTAACTGCTTTACCTGGTTTGAGCCCTGGTTAAAAAAGGTGAGCTTGCCCTTTAGTTCTGGTGTTGCAGGGCTTGCCTGCTTTGTTGCGGTTGCAGCTATAGCAGGCGACGCGGCTTGTACAAACTCGTACCGCATAGCACTGTCTTTATATTCGCCGTTTGTAAAAACATGCTGGCCACCACCTTCAGCACCAACCCATACCTGTTGCCATTTGCCGGTAGCAGCGTCAATAAAATTCATGCTTTTGCCGGTGTAAGGCAGCTTTGCAGACGACCAGTTTTCCAATATCATACAACCACCCGAAGCAGATTGTATAACACTATAACCAGCCAGTGTGTTTGTACCTGTTACGTAAGCATCCCACTCCCCTATCCAAAAATCAAATACATGTTGTTTGGGGTCTGCGGAGCAGGGATATGCAATTGCATAAGCTTTGTTACGCAAGGCTTTAAAAGCAGGGTCGTTTTGCAAATAAGCAAATGCCTTAAGCGTATCCATTTCGCTAAAATTAAAATAACCCGCGTTAACGGCTTTATCCAGGTTATCCAATACACTTTGCTTATCTTTTTTAATTGCATATACTACAGCCATTCTTGAAAAAAGATAGGGCTGCAATGGCCTTGGTGGTTTATTGGCCTCGGCTTTTTTGTAGCTGCTTAAGGCATTATCGTAATCGCCAAGGTTGTAGCTTGCGTATCCAAGCCTGTTCCATTCCACGCTGTTGTGGCTTGTATCTGCCAGTACTTTTTCATATACCTGCTTAGCAACCTTCCAGTCCTGGGCGGCATATAGTGAGTCTGCAACTGCAAGCGACGGTGTTTGTGCTACGGATGAAAAATATAGGAAGAAGGTTACAACAGCAGTTAATAAACATTTACGGTGCATGATACAGGTATTTTATATCCCGCAAGATGCCTGTAAACCAGCCGGCCTAACAGGTGAAAAATGACTTTTTTTGATGGGCCAGCCGATATTTCTCAGGTGTTAGCTGAAAATAATGCTTAAACAGTTTGGTAAAGGATGTGGTATCTTCGTAACCTACAGCATAGCATATATCAGTAATGGTTTTCACGGAGGTTTCAAGCTGGTTTTTAGCAGCCGCTAACCTTCGCTGAATGATATATTGATAGGGCGTTATGCCAAAACATTTCCTGAATTGCCGTAAAAAATACGCGCTGTTCAGGCAGGCAACCGAAGCAAGCTGGTCAAGCGTTATACTATTCATGTAGCAGGAATCAATAAAGTCTTTTGCGTAATGCAGTCTTTTATAAAGCTCGGCCCTTGTAGATGATTTTGCGGCTTCAATTTTTGTTATCTCTTTATTAACGCCGGTTTGCACCAGCAGCATTTTTTCCAGCAGGCTATAATACAATTCGGTTATCCTGTTATTATCCGGCTTCGCATCGAGGGACAATTTGTATAATGCGTAAAGTACCGGGCTTACGGTGTCATCGTGCGGATATAATTTTTCAGTGAATTCAATTTTTTGAAAGGATAACTGCTGATAATCATCAAGCATACCTGCGGCATTTGCGAAAAGGCCGGCTGTAACAGTTTTTTCAAATGAAGAGGAGAAATTAATGGTGAAAGACTCAACGGGTTTTTCAGAAAATATATAGCTGCTGTATGTTTTGCCTTCATTAAAAAAAAGATAGTTAGTGTCGTCAACTGCGTAAAAGCGCCCGTTGCTTTCGTAATACTCATGACCGCCAAAAGCAGATTTAACTGACAGGCAGCCCCAGTGCTCTGGGTATGCAATATCAGAAGCCTTTGCATGAATGATTACATTCTTTAACCTGAATCTTTCATTATATGCATCTATATCAAAACCCTGTGCTGCAAAATCAGGAAAGTCTTTCATAATAAATATCCCGTCGTCCGTATGCATACAGGTACAAAATTTACCTAAAAATTACGCAAACCCGCTACGGCTTATGTGGATTTTATACAAGCGGTAAGCGCCTTACAGATGGCGCGAATCAATTATTTCCTTAAATGTATGGCCAGTCCACCGCCTGCGGCCAATTGTAATGTTAATACATCTGTTTGGGTAACCGTTTTTGTTGTTTTAACCAGGTGGTTGGGTTCTTTTGCAACGTCCGGGGCATCTGTATAAATATCAGCGGTATAAGTTCCATTACACAGGAAGCTCAACGGTATAGTTACCTGTCTTGCTTCATGGTTTGTTATAGCGCCTACATACCAGTCGTCATTCTTTTTTCGAGCTACGGCAACATATTCTCCGGCTTTAGCGTCCGGCACTTTTGTTTCGTCCCAAGTTGTCGGCACCTTTTGTATAAATTCAAAGCCTGGCTGGCCTTCATACGCCGCAGGATAATCGCATACCATGCTTACCGCATTTTGCAGCACAACATACATGGCAAGCATGTGGCAGCGCGTGCCAAGCATAAGCGGCCTGGTATATTGCGCCACGTAAGCAGTGTCTGGCACTGCCCTGAAACCGCCTAAGTGATAATCAGTTGAGCCGGCCAGCAGCCTGGTAAACGGCATGTTAATATCGTGATCAGCGGTAAGGCCGGGCCCCCATTTTTCACACTCGTAATTGCGTGTCCCCTCACGGGTAAACTCATTGGGGTAAGTGCGGTCAACCCCTGTGGGCTTATAAGCCCCGTGAAATTGAATGTGTAAATGGTGTGCCGCAGCCTTTTGCAATATCTCCGTTTGCATGTTCACCATTAGCTGGTCATCCCGGTCCATAAAATCAACCATCATACCCTGCAGCCCCCATTTTTCAAATATGGCAAACGCACTGTCAAGTTTGGGGTATAATGCATAAAAATGCACCCAAACCCTTATGCCAACACCAACTGACTTGCCATAATCACAAATCTCCTTCATATCAAGGCCGGGAACCGGCGTAGTAGGATCCGAGTGCGGGCCTGGTTGAAAACCAACACCATCATCTGTGTACCACTGGTGCAGACCATACTCCACTACCGAATGATACGCTATATGGTTGCGCGCGCAAAAATCAATATAGTACTGGTTGGTTACAAAATTGTTGCCGGGTGCATTAAGTGTGTCGGGCGTTACATTACCATTCCACCAGGGGAATGTGGATGTACCGGGCTTTATCCAGCTTACATCTTTTATTTTACAAGGGTCGTTAAGGGATGTGATGATGTTTGATTCTATTAACGCCCCTACCCTGTCGCTTATCAGCATTACGCGCCACGGGCTTTTATGCGGTAATGATGCCTTTACTTTTACCGTGGTTTGCCCCGGCCATGGTGATAGCTTGCCGGTTATTACCCCATGCTGTTTTTCCAGGTACATGCCTGCGTAATCAAGCAGTTGTGCCTCGGTAACACCCACAAAAACATCATTCGCCCATTGGAACAATACCGGCATATCCATCAGGGTGTCTTCCTTTACATCGCTTAAGGGCAAAGTTTCGTAAGGCCCTTCATGAGAGGAAGTATAACTTGGCAGGAACAGTACACGCACTGTTGGGTTGCCGGTAAAATTAAAGGTGGTGTTTTCGTCAGTAACTATCATTGAATCACTGCCGTTTTTCGCCAGGAATTCGTAACGAAAAGCAAGCCCATCGTCAAACGCCCGTACTACAAGGCTTACCCGCCGCGGTGGGTTTACCTGCCTGTTTGTTGTTGCCTGTTGCAGGAGAATAGTTACTTCCTTATAGTTGTCATGTACATGGCTTGCCTTACCAACTACCAGCGTATAATCATCTGTTGAATCACGAAACACAGGCTTACCTGCAGCCAGGTTATTATCAAAAGCACCATCGCTAAAAACAAGGCCAAGCGTGCTGTTATCAATGATGTTTTTACCTTTAAAAGCGACGCTGTACTGAGGTGCTTTATTAACAAGCTTAAAACTGAAAACAATATTTTTGTTGGGTGATGTAAGCTGTATTGGTTTTTGCGCGGATGCGGTAAAAGATGCGATGACAAAAATGCTGGTTAATAAACGCTGGAGTAATTTCATTTGGCAAAAAATTATGGCGTGAAGGTATGGAAAGAATTAATTTGAACGCTAGGGATGATATACCCCTTAATGCACTTTTACTTTCAATAATATTCTCTTCAAATTATTACTCGCCGTCCTTTTAACAGCTTCCTCTTTCTTCAACCATGCTATCTTTCTGCCCTCTGATGAGGTATCATAAAAATGTACAAACTCCATCAAAAAATATACAACTGCAATCCGTTGGCCTTTTTTGAAGTATCTTACCGTGCCAGCCTTTTTTACCGGCTTTGCCGATACGCCTGCTTCTTCCATCACCTCACGGATAGCAGCAAATTCGCCGGTTTCACTCCCTTCTATTTTTCCTTTAGGTAACACCCATTTGCTTTTATTTGCGGATGACGTTACGAGCAGAAACAACGTTATGCCTTTTTCTTTTTTATATACAATGCCGCCGGCATGAGTAGGTTTATGGATGGGTCGATACCATACGTACCACAAACACAGTATAACCAATATTGAAACAAGGACAACATACAAAAGCATGGTTAAAGATAAAGAAGGTTGCATCGGCATTTTAATATAAAACGTACCATATTTAGCTGCATGGTGTTAAAATTATCTGCTGTACCTGTATAGCACCTTTTTTGTACTATTTTGCACTCAACTAAAGCCTGGCGTTTATGAAGAACATTGTTGGTTTGTTGATTCTTGTTGTACCTGTTTTAATTTTTGCGGGTTGCAAAAAAAGCAGCAGTAACACACCTGCCGGCCCGGGTGCTATACTGGCTACAGGCAAATGGCAACTTACAAGTGATAGCTCTGTGCAAACAACACCAGGCGGAGGCGGTACAGTAACAAAAAATCTTTTTACTGATTTGCAACCATGTGTTGCAGATAATTTTTATTTATTCAGTTCAATCGGAATTACCTCAACTGACGAAGGCGCCACAAAATGCAATGCAGGTGACGCGCAAACAAAAACAACAGGCACCTGGCAATTACAGAATGGCGATACTCAACTGGAAATGCTGGAGCCGGTGAGCGGCCAACTGATTATTGCGGACATGCTTCAGTTGGATGACAACATTTTAAAACTGCATTTTACGATAAGTGCGGGTATAACCCAGGTAAATACCGAGGTTTTCACACATATAAAATAACCCCTGCACCGCATGTAAGCCCCTGGCAATATGCAAATGGGGCATGCGATTGGGCATTTTGACGGGATTTGATTAAATTTGCTAAAAATTGCTATCCACAAAAATATTGTTATGAAAAACATTAAATCTTTCCTTATCTGTAGTTTTATTCTCATTGCGGCTTGTAAAAAAAGCGGAACATCCATCGATGCGGAGGCCACGCTTACGTCAGGCAAATGGCAACTAACTGACGCAGGCGTAGTAATACCTGGTTCTTCTACCCCTATAGATGTTTTTTCGCAGGTACCCACCTGCTTAAGTGATAATTTTTATACGTTTGGTGCAAATGGTACTTTAACTGTAGATGAAGGGGCCTCCAAGTGTAACCCCGGGGATCCTCAAACCACTACAGGCAACTGGAAACTGCTCGACAATAATACCAAATTGCAGGGTGTTGATGTTACCGGGGCTTCAAATGCCACCACAACGGTGATATTATTGGATAATAATACTTTAAAACTACAGGATACTACTACTTATAGTGGTGCTACAGTAACGGCCATTGCAACTTTTACCCATATTCATTAGAAGCAAGTGATTGCAGATTGAAGGAAGTTGACAGATGATGGTTGACTGATGACAGGAAAAATCAGCGATCTAAAATCCGCAGTAGGCGGTTTTTAGATATTGATCTCGAGCAGGCCATTGTTTTGTTTGCCGTCAACAAATTCGTCGCCCTGCATTTGTATGATGCTGCCACCAGTGTTGTAAGTAAGTGTGTAAGAAACCTGCAATATATCTTTCTCTAATAATGCGGGAATTTGAATAGCCTCTTTAAAAGCATTAACCGCGCCGGGAAAAAACTTTAAGGCGATGGAAGGAAAAGATTTTTCCCATACGGTCTCAGTCTTATTTCCCTTGGCCTTTGTAATTGTTACTTTTAACCCCGCGGTGGAAGCATTATAAATGGCGGCATTGTAATCGTTGCTGGTAAATACAGCCATGTTAATGGTTTTGCTTACCGTTTTTTCAGAAGCAACGCTGGCTGGTTTACAGGAAAAGAAAAATGCACTGGTGATTGCTGTAAAGGCTATAATGGAGAGGAATTTTTTCATAAAATGTATTTTAAAAGGCCGGTATATTTATTTACAGCAGCAAAGCTAATATGCACCTTGGCGCACGGTAAGCCAAATGCTGCAAACGCCGGAAACAAAGCGCTGAAAGGATAAAATACCGCTATTTTCTTTTAGAGTCATTAGGTCATCGGTCAATGGGTCATTAAGGAGGATGCTGAGTGGTGAGGCAATTGCTCACTGGCGACAGTTATCATTGGTTGATCTCGCCATACTTGTTCCTCAATGACCCATTGACCAATGACTTAATGACTTGTATTAGAAGACACTTACAAAGCCAAGATGGATTTTTGATTGGCGGAAATCGAAACCAAGGTCGTTTCGTTTGCCTTCGGCAAACGAAATATTAAAAACACCTGTTTTTGTTTCAAACGCAAGCCCAATGCCTATACCAAGATAGGTATGCGAAAAATCAGCTTCAATGCTTTGGTATTTTGCCCAGCCGCCATCTGTAAATGCAAAAAGGTAGCTGTTTTGGCCAAGCAGGTAACGGTACTCCAGGCTGCCCACCGCAAAGCGGTTGGTGTAAATGCTTTCTTCGTCAAAGCCGCGTAACAGCTTGTAACCGCCAATTTGAAAAAGTTCGTTCTGAAAATAGCTTGGCGATTGGTACCAGCCAATATTGGCGGCTGCTTTTACGGTTGATTGCCTGCCCAACGGAAAGTAATGTGCGGCAGATACCCGTACCTTAAATTGGTAGCTGTTTGGCTGCAGGCTATCATACAATTTAGCGTAATTGAATGTGGGGTCTTTTATCTGCAAAATGGCGTTGCTCTTCTTTATGTTTTTATTGCCAAAGCTGGTTATCAGCTGCAACTCGTTACCCTTACGCGGGTTAAAACGGTAGTTGGTGTTATTAAAATCATACTGCAGTGCCAGGCTTATCGAGCTTACATCAATAACAGGCGGCAATTGTTTTGTGGCGATAACCGTTGCCGTATCTATATTAACCACTTTGGTGGTTTGCGATTGAATGTAAACCATGCCTGACTGGTTAGCAGAGAGTATATACTGCACACCAGCCAACGCATTGATGTTGATATACGATGAATCTTTTTTATACAGTTCAAAATTGAAATTGAAGCCAAAAGGCGAATTAAAGATATAAGGCCGCTGAAACACAAGGTTTAGCCTTGGCGATTGCGATTGTAACTGTTGCCAGTTAACCCCCAGCGTTTCACCATTGCCCAACGGGTTTCGCAGGTCCAGCGTAGCGTCGCCGGTTAGCAATAATTTCCCGCCCAAATCCTGGTTGGCGGGCAAGAAGCCAACAAGAATATTTACCTGGTTACTCCTTCTTGCCTGCAGGAATAAATTAATATTAGCACCTGTGTTTAACATGCTGATGCCCCAGGATTGGGATTGTTCTGCATAAGGCAGTTCTGCAAGGCGCTGGTTTATTTTATCCAGCTTGTTTTGTTGGTATATATCATGCGGTTTTATGTCAAGGTAACGGTACAGAAAGTTTCGCGACAGTTTTATATTACCAGTAACTATGATACTATCAATGTGATATACGAGCCCCTTGTCAATATTAAGCCTGGCATTTATTTTACCACCGTTAATGGCCATACTGTCCAAACCTACCTTTGCAAAAGGGTAACCGTTACTGCCAAAATAATCAAGCAGCAGGTTATACACATGGGAGACTTTTTGCCTGTCAAAAGGTTTGTTATGAAAAGTGGCCCTGTTAAAACCCAATTGGTTTAGCAGGTACCAGTCTTTTTCGTCAACCCAAATATCGTCCCATATATACTTTTCACCCAGGAACAACCGCATATAAACGGAGGAAGAATCCGCATGCAGGGAATCAATGGAGGCGCTGATGTACCCCGCAGCCGCGAGTAGACCCGGTAATTGCTGCACATACTGGTCGCAGGCAGGGCGCGATGGGAATATTGTTTTAAAGTTAAAGCCCATAACCGGGTGGCTGGTATCCACCTGTACAATTACCAGCCTGGAGGCTTTTTGGGCATACACAGTAGCTGCTAAACAGCATACAAAAAATAGCGCCCCTGTATATTTAATTAATCTGCCCATTATTTACGCCAACAAGATTACAAAAGATATGAACGTAAACAACGCGCAGAAAATACAGGGGGCGCCATTTTTATTATTGCCTAAACCACATTAACCCACTATATCATCCCATTGCTATGTGCCATTGCCGCAGGTATTTTTTGCTCCACGCACCAATGTTCGGCTATAGTGTTACTCTCTATCCTGAAGATGTCGTAAAAAACAAAAACGCAGCCTTCTTTTATGCCTTCGCTTTGTACAACCGTAAAATTGCCTTCCCCTAAAACCCAGTGTACTTTTATAGCGCTCCATTGCAACCTTGCGGTTAAAAAATCAACCCCCGTTTCTTTATTCAGTAATGCCTCCAGTATATGCTCAATATAGTTTGGGCTTAAAAAATTAAGAGCTGCGGGCACGTTGCGATTCTCAAACAATTCCGTGCAAAAAGTTTTCACCAATTTTTTGTTTGCTTCGGTCGCCTGTATGTATTCAATAACAGCAGCGCCATTGGTTACGGTTATTCCCGTTTCCATGTTTGCCGGGTATTCCTGCGCAGCGTCCCAATGCTCAGCCAGTTTCCCATCCTCGACCCTGAATATGTCAACCACCGCTATCCGCTTACCCATAAATGCTACATCCAAATGAACAGCTACCAAATCCCCATCCGCAATAGTTCTTACAATTGGTGACCGGGGTTCACCTGTTCGCGGTATTTTCTTAAGAAATTCTATCATTTCCAAAAGCCCTGCCTTACCATCTTTAACCGTGGGGCTGTGTTGAATATAATTGTCACTCACATATTCATCAATCAATGCCATATTGCATTGCCCTATTATATATTTATATGCTTCTAAAACGATTGTTTTGTTTGATTTTCTTTCCATTTTATTTACTGTTATGCATGCCTGCGCCTGTTATCTGGCGATATGCAGTAATTGATCTTATTTGTAAAATCTCTGATGAAAATTGTCAACCGGCAAAAAAAAGACCGGATGGTTCAGTTATAACGAAGAACCAAAAGCCTTATTCCCCGGCAGGGAAACCGGAATTTTGGACAACCGGTTTTGATATGTAGTGGTAGTAATTATGCAGCAAAAGTAACGCAATCAGTCAGATGTTCAATGTATACTCTCAAAATAATAATTGATCGTATTACAAAAACCCGTCATGTAATTGGTGACTTTACCAAAAAGTCAAATAACACATCCTGCATAAACGCATTAGTGTTGTGTAATTTTATTTTAAGGTGAATGGGTTGTATAAGAAAGAATGGAGTTTGCAAGATGGCGAAAACCTGCAGAACTGTGCGTAAAAGAAAAATATCAATATAACGCAACCAGGAAATCAGCAATAAGAGATGCCACATTTTATAGCTGGCGAAACGTTAGTTTGTTTTATTAAACCGCAGGTGCATTATCGAACCATCATTAAGCTCAAAGCCGGTTATGGCGCCGTTCTTTTTCCTTAGTATTATTATGTTATACAGGTCGCCATCACTTTGCAAGTAGTCCCTGCCGTATAGGGTAATGGTGGCATCCGGCTTGTTATTATTTGTAAAATACAACCGGTGGTTTTTTAACACAATTTGGTGATTGCAGTCTAATTCAGGGCAATAATAATTGCCTGTGTATTGCGCCAGCACGCCGTCGGGGGATGTTGTATCCCTGTCTGCCTTTACCATGTGCAGTGGCTTATCAAATTCGGGGCTTATCAAATCAAGATAGTCGCTATATTTAGTTATATGAAAATCATACTTAGTGGGCGAGTAGAACGATAATGTAAAGTGATAGCCGGAATCGTGTGCCAACAACATGCGGCCATTTATCCATAGCTTGTTTTGTACAAGAGAGCATGAAAGGTGGTAGCCATTTTCCGCCATATAATCGCCGGGTAAAAACTTATAGTCATCCGGGTTAGCTAAATAAGTATCGGCTGAATCCCTTTGAAATGGGTTTGCGCCCGGTGACGATGATTTTTTACGGTTATCCGGTATAAACAGCTCCGCCAGTTCATCCGGCTTGCTATATGCGCTGCCATCACCACCATTGCCGAATACAATAAAGGCCATTTTTAAATCCGGGTACACGTTAATGATGGTGTTGTAACCTGCCAGCCCGCCGTTGTGGCTAAAGCGTTTCCAGCCACGGCTGCTATCTACAGCAATACCAAAAGCATAGGTATTTTCCTTGCCACTGTTAAACCGGCCTTTTTGTGTTGTCTGCTCAATGTCTTTGGGGTCGCCCGCTTTGGTATCATAAAAGTTCATCGCCCAGCGGGCCATGTCATCAATATTGGTAAACAGGCCCCCGTCGCCAAGGGTATATACGTTTTGATAGTTATTCCTGTACGTTTTTCCATCGGGGCTGTAGTAGGAAGGCACACGGTTAACAACAACCTCCTGGTTGTCGTCAACAAACCGGCTGTTTACCATGCCAAGCGGCTTAAAAATAGCGCTGTCTGCAAATGCACGAAAAGTTTGCCCGCTGGCCTTTTTTACGATTTCTGAAAGGAGAACGAAATTGGAATTTGAGTAGGAAAATTGCTCACCCGGTTCAAAATTAAGCGTGCGTTGTTTTTTTAGCAGTTGTAATGCGGCTTCCTGCGTAAGCATGCCATCCAGCGATAAACCGGCAATGGCGGCCAGGCTTATATCATCACGAATGCCACTGGTATGATGCAGCAAATTACTTACGGTTATTTTTTTACCAAAATCCGGCATCCATGGCAGGTACACATGTATATCGTCATCCAGCTTTATCTTACCCCGCCTAACCAGCAGTGCAATACAATACCCGGTAAACTGCTTGGATAACGAGCACATATAAAAAATGCTTTGCGGTGTAACGGGTACTTGCTGCTCAAGGTTAGCCATGCCATAACCCCTGGCATAAATAAGTGAATTGTTACGTATAATGCCTACAGCGCCACCAGGCACGTTAGGCGAATCCCATTTTTTAAACAGGTTGTCTATTTTGTTTTTTATGCTGTCAGGGATGGTTTGTGCTGAAGCTGAAAACATTATTGTAACAAAGAACGATAGAAAACACATTCTCATAAAGCAGATCATTTTTGGTTTATTAATCATTCAACAAAAAATCAATTGTAATAAGGCCATTTTAGGCTGCCTTATTTTAATTCACCTGTTTAGCCACACATAAGAGCCCTGCTGAAACAGGTTACCAGTAAGGCAAATGCTGATGCACAAAAACACCATGCCCTTCATATAACCTGGTTTCCGTTCTCATTTTTTCTTTAGCAACCCGCTAAAGCGCACCCGGTATGTTACTCGCTTCTTAAGCTTTTAACCGGGTTAGTAATAGCCGCTTTAACCGTTTGAAAACTGGATGTAAAAACAGCCACCAGCAACATACCTGCACCACTGGCAGCAAATATCCACCAGCTAATAGCTGTTTGGTCGGCATAGTCTTCTATCCATTTGTTCATGCTCCACCAGGCTATGGGTGTTACAATAACAAAAGCCAGCAAAATAAGTATAACCAGTTCAGTTGATAGTAAGGTTACTATTTG
>FTJK01000011.1_pt1 | contig 14384 bp, 13 predicted proteins | sample 1658811 | NCBI WGS metagenome assembly FTJK01 (sample SAMEA3914857, study PRJEB12502) | metagenome | biome: forest; material: soil | place: USA | collected 2011-06-22 | depth 0.1 m
GTATATAAAGGGGTACCTGCAAATCCGTCGGCATGGTTATTTACCGTGGCCAAAAACAAAGCCCTGAATATTGTAAACCGCGACAAATACAAAAGGCAGTATGCGTCGGATGTGTCGCACTACCTGCAAAGTGAATGGACGGTAGCGCCTGCGATAGACCACCTTTTCTCCGACGAGCAAATTGTGGACGACCAGTTAAGGATGATGTTTACCTGCTGCCACCCGGCCATTTCAGCGGACTCGCAGGTGGCGCTTACGCTAAAAACCCTTTGCGGTTTTAGCATACCCGAAATAGCAAAAGCATTTTTTACGCCGGAAGAAAACATCAACAAACGGCTGGTAAGGGCAAGGCAAAAAATACGGGAGGCTAATATCGCTTTTGAAGTACCGCAGCAGGACGCACTTGACCAAAGGCTTGATGCCGTGCTGGAAACTATATACCTGTTGTTTAACGAAGGGTACAGCGCTTCAACAGGTGACGCGGTTATCCGTTTTGAATTGTGCGCCGAAGCTATACGCCTGGCAGAAATTATCACCCAACACAATGCCATACAGGATAAAAGCGGCGTTAACGCATTGCTTGCTTTAATGTTGCTGAACGCATCACGGTTTAAATCAAGGACGGACGAGCAAGGCAACATTTTGCAAATGCAACAACAAAACCGTAAGTTGTGGGATGCGGCACTAATGCAAAAAGGGTTTTATTATTTAAACCTTTCTGCACAATCAACAGATATTTCGCAATACCATGTGCTGGCGGCCATTTCCGCATGCCATTGTGCGGCACCTGATTTTGCTTCAACAGACTGGAAGAGTATTCTGCTGTTGTATGACAGGCTGGTACAAATAAATAATTCGCCAGTAGTATTGCTTAACAGGGCAGTTGTGGTTGCAAAAGTGGAGGGGGCGGCAAAGGCGCTTGCCGAACTGGAGCTGATTGAAAATGATGCAACGATTAAAAATAATTACCTGTTTTATTCAACAAAGGCTGAATTTTTTATGGAGCTAGGTGATTTTGCAAATGCCTCCGGCAGCTTTACAAAAGCGATTGCGCTGGCTACGTTGCCGGCAGAGAAAAAACTGTTACAAAGCAGGCGGGCCTGGTGCGAAGAAAAAATATTTTAAAAGGGATGTCCCTTTTTAAAAAAGCTGTTTGTCATTTATATGAAACAAAAAAATTAACGCAAAAAATTAAGCCATGAAAGAGTTTTTATTTATCCTTCGTACCGAAGGTGATGTTTGGACATCCCTCTCACCACAACAATTGCAGGACCATATTCAAAAAGGAACTGCTTATATTGGCGGCCTTATACAGGCAGGCAAACTTAAAAGCGCTCAGCCATTAGATACCAGCGGCAAAATTATTTTAGAGAACGGTGCTGTAAAAGATGGCCCCTTTAACGAAACCAAAGAAGTGGTTGCCGGTTACTTTATTGTAACTGCTAAGGATATAGACGAGGCCGTAGAAATAGCAAAAGCAAACCCGATTTTCCAGGATATACCTACAAAAATTGAAGTATATCCCATGAAAACAGTAAGCGGCATTAATGAATAACTAATAAAACACACAACGTTTATGAGAAAACTATGGATACTATTTGCCGGCATACTGATGGCGGCTTGCGGGGCAAAAAACGCGCCGGATAGCACCGGCTCTTCACCCGCGGCGGGAAAAGATACGCTTGCGTATGCTTATAAAGCCAGTTACTCGTCGGACATTACCGTACCGGGTAACGCGGAATATGCACAAAAGGTTTTGCTGGTTTGGAAAGCTTTTGAAGGGAATCAAATACAGGCAAAGCGGTCATTTTTTGCCGATACGATAACCTACAACGACGCAGCGGGAATGCATTTTCATGGGCCGGCCGACAGCCTGCTTGCGTTTGCCCAACGGGAGACCGGTGGCCTGGATTCACTAAGGTTTGATATCTCTTCGTGGACAAGCAGCCATGTGAACGACAAAAATGAAGACTGGGTAAATATCTGGAGCACAGAGCGAACCTATCCAAAGCATGGTGGCCATGCAGACACTATGCTGATGCAGGAGAACTGGAAGGTAAAAGACGGCATGATCGTTTACTTTGACCAATACACATCAAAGTTGCCAAAATAAGCGGTAACTCTTTAAGGTACATTTATATACTTGTGTATCTGCAGGCTTAGTTCCCATTTGGGGTTGGCCTTGATATAATCTATAATTGATGGGGTAATGGCGCCAGCTTTACTCCATTCCGGCTGAAGGTAGAGTTTGCAATGTGTTGAAACCTGTGCGGCGTATGTTTCGGCCCAGTCAAAATCGGCTTTGTTATAGATGATTATTTTCAACTCGTTGGCTTCCGGCAAAACTTCTGGCAGGGGGGCTTTGAATTTTTTTGGGGAGAGGCATATCCAGTCCCAGGTACCGCTTAACGGTGAGGAGCCGGAGGTTTCAATGTGTGTTTTTAGTCCGGCAAACTGTAAGGCTGCTGTAAGTTGATCCAGGTTGTGCATAAGAGGCTCGCCACCTGTTATCACCACAATTTCTGACGGGGTTTGCTGCACTTCCTGCACCAATGAGGTGATGGTTAGTTTTGGATGTTTATCAGCATCCCAGCTATCTTTTACATCACACCAAAAGCAGCCCACATCGCAGCCGCCAAGGCGAATAAAGTATGCCGCCCGGCCCTGGTGGTAACCCTCGCCCTGTAGGGTGTAAAAGCTTTCCATAACGGGAAGCAAGGCTGCGCTGGTATCTTTGATTGTTATCGTTTCAGTCATTTAATTGTAGATTGGCCACGTTTGAAGCGTGGCGGATTGCAGATTGAGAAAAGCCATCAGGTGATTTATTACATACGATTGGCGCTTGAGTTGGATGTTGTTGCCTGTTAAGTTGTAGATGCCATTTAAACAATCAGCAATCGTCAATCTGCAATCTGCAATCCTTTTTCTCTTGCCTCGTAGGCCTGCAGGGTGTTTTTCAGCAGCCCGGCAATTGTCATCAGGCCAACACCGCCGGGTACAGGCGTTATGGCCGATGCTTTTTCTGCCACTTCGGCAAAGGCAACATCACCTTTTATGCGAAAGCCTTTTTTAGCGGTTGCATCTTCCACACGGGTAATACCAACGTCAATTATTATTGCGCCTTCTTTTACCATATCTGCCTTTACAAACTCGGGCCTGCCCAGGGCGGCCACCAATATATCTGCCTGCAGGCAAATCTCCTTCAGGTTTTTTGTATGGCTGTGGCAAATGGTTACCGTGCAATTGCCATATTGGGTATTGCTGCTTAACAATATGCTCATTGGCCTGCCCACAATATTGCTGCGGCCAACCACTACGGCGTGCCTGCCTTTGGTTTCAATATTAAAATACTGCAGCATAAGCATTATGCCATAAGGTGTTGCCGGTATAAATGTTTGCAGCCCCTGTACCAGTTTACCAATGCTTACCGGGTGAAAGCCATCTACGTCCTTTGCGGGGTGGATAGCCTCAATCACCTTTTGCTCGTTTATCTGTTTGGGTAGCGGCAACTGTACTAAAATACCGTCAACGGTATCATCGTTATTAAGTGCTGTTATCTGCTCAAGCAACTCATTTTCAGCGGCCGTGCTGTCTAACCTTATAAGTGTAGATTCAAAACCTATCTCGGCACAGGTTTTTATCTTACTGGCCACATACGTTTCGCTTGCGCCGTTACTGCCAACCAATATGGCCGCCAGGTGCGGTTTACGTTTACCATTACCTGTTAGTTTCTCAACGTGAAGCCTTATTTCTTCTTTTACGGCCTGGGAGGCTATTTTACCATCTAATAGTAGCATGCTGCAAAAGTATTATATATTATAAATCCAGTGGGTTTTTATGAATTTTCTTTAAAGCCGCATTTTAGGCAGGGGCGCCATCATTGAATTTTTTTTAGCAGATCGCCCTAAAAACCTTAAAAGCAACGATTAAATGATTTTCTGAGAATTTTTTTTGGATATTTTTTAAAATCTAATCTTTTTTTAATCTGTTATCCCGCGCCTTTTCTCTTTTTTTTGATCTTCTAAAATACTAAAATAAAATTATGTTTAGTAGCGAAATAGATATTCAAAATAATAGTAATATAAAAAAGTTTTTTTTTAAAGCAGCAATTCTGCCTGCGCTTTTGTCTTTTAAATTGTTAATGTAGAATTAACAGCGCGTTAAATTTTTTTAAATATTTGTAGTGAACCTACTATATTTACACGCATAATTTTTTAAAAACTATAGTCACATGAGAAAAATTGTAAGTCTAACTGCAATGCTATTGTTGTTTTTTACAATGGCCATTGCCCAATCCCGAAACATTAATGGACGGGTTGTGGAAGCAAACGGGGACCCCGTACCCTTCGCCACAATCAACGTGAAAGGAACCAAAATCAGCACAGCCGCCGGCCCTGAAGGAAACTTCGTTATAAAGGCAAAAACCGGCGACGTTCTCGCAATTACTGCCATTAGCTTTTCGGCTACTGAAGTAACAGTTGGAGCTGACAATAACATTACCGTTAAAATGAACAGGGTATCTACCAGCCTTACTGACGTTGTGGTTACCACAGCGCTTGGTATTCAAAGGCAGGCAAGGTCTTTGGGTTATTCTACGGCCAAAGTAAACGGCCCGGAACTTGTACAGGCAAAACCAATAAGCGTAGCCAATGGTTTAACCGGTAAAGTTTCTGGTCTTGAAGTTGCAACTACTAACAACGGCTTGTTTGCACCTACGCGTATTACATTGCGTGGTAACAGGTCTTTAACCGGTAACAATACGCCGCTGGTTGTTGTGGATGGCGCAATTTACTATGCTGACATCAGCACAATTAACCCGGAAGATATTGGTGATGTAACAACACTTAAAGGCTCAAGTGCCTCTGCGGTGTATGGGTCTGATGCATCAAACGGTGTTATTATTATTACTACAAAGCATGGTAACCGCGGTAAATCCGCTCTAACCTTTTCAACTACGGTACAGGGCGAAACCGTATCGTATATGCCCGCTTTACAAAGCAGGTTTGGTTCTAATGGTGGTGAGGTTTTTGAAGAAGATTTTAACGATCTTTCTACCTACCAGCCTTACGAAAACCAAAGCTACGGGCCTGAATTTAATGGCAAACTGGTACCTTTGGGAAGGCCGGCACCGGACAATACTGTTATGTATATCCCTTATGCAGCTGTACCTAACCAGAAGAAAGATTTCTTCAATACTGGTATCACCACTCAACAAAACCTTTCTTACCAATCCACAGAAGAAAGCGGATCTTTCTTCCTTAGTTTGCAGGATATTGTAAGTAAAGCAGTTATGCCGGGCGACCAGGGCCGCAGGGATATCTTCCGCATAGGCGGTACTAAAAAATACGGTATATTCTCAGCCAGCTATGGTGCTTCATATACGTACAAAACAACAAATACCACCAATACAGGTGCTGCTTACCAGGATTTGATTGAAACACCTATTATGGTTCCGCTGTCAAAATTAAAAAATTGGCAGACTGACTGGTTTGCAAGCCCAAGCGGCTTTTTTAACGACTACTATCCAAGCCCTTATGCAATAATTGGGCAACAGCGTTTTTATAACACTGAAAACGATGTTAACGCTAACTTGCAGCTTACTTTAAGGCCTGCAAAATGGCTAAGCATTTCTTACAGGTCTTCAATAAACAATATTTCAAGCAAGGCTGAATATAAAGGAGCTGAAATTAAGTACGCACCTTACGCTATAAATGACCCGCGTATTGTATTTTCCAATGCAGATGCTACAGGTGTAGATACTGTTACTGCTTATGGCGCCAAATACATTGCAAATGCTGATAACCCGCATCCTGCGGCTTATTCTACATCAAGCTTTAATAACCTTCTTTTCAGTACAGATTTCCTTATTAGCGCAAATACTACTTTTGCAAAAAATTTCTCTGTATCAGGAACATTGGGTTATAGCTACCTGGATAATAAGTTGAATTATGATGCTATCAATACAGGTAATTTAACATTCCCTGTTTATAATACTTCAGTTTTCAGCAATGCACCTTCAGTAGGCAGCTATTTCTTTGAAGGCAGGAAGATGGGTTTGTTTGGCGAGGCTACCGTTGGGTATAAAGACCTTGCTTTCCTGCATGGTTCTTACAGAACAGATATAGATTCAAGGTTATCTAAAGATAACAGGTTTATACCTTATTATGATATTGATGGATCTGTTGTGTTAACAGACATTTTCAAATCTATCTCTGAAAGCGGAGTTTTGAATTTTGCAAAATTACACGCAGCCCATTCATTAACCGGTAACGTATCACCATTGGCCGGTGGCTCTCCATATATCGGCTTTGGCGCTTACACTACCGATGCTGCTGTAGTGCCGGGTTCTGGTTTTCCTTTCAGCGGATCAGGTTTATCCGGTTATGTTTTGTCCGGTACAATAGCTAATCCTAATATCAAACCAGAAAAAGTTACTGAAGATGAAATTGGGCTTGAACTTGGACTTTTCAAGGACAGGATATCACTAACCAGTACAGTATATAAAGCGGTAACATCTGATGGTATTGTTAATGCAAGAATTTCATCAGCAAGCGGTTATCCTTCAGCTTTGGTTAATGCTGCAAAAACACAAAACGAGGGTATTGAAATGGATTTGAAGACTACTGTTATTAAGTCTAAAAGTGTTAACTGGAATGTTGGCATAAACTGGACGCATATCAGCAGTAAAGTACTGTCTATAGCTGGCGCTGTACCACAATTGGGTTTATCAGGTAGCAACCCCAATGCATTCGCTGTAATTGGATCACCTTATCCTGTAATACAGACGTATGATTGGGTAAGAGACGCGGCTTCAGGAAAAATAATTGTTGACCCTGTTACGGGTAACCCAACAAAGAGCACAGTACTAACAAACTTCGGTTCAGCAAACCCTACTGATATCATAGGTATCACCAGTTCCGTTACCTGGAAGAACTTTACTTTTAGTGCTACTGCCGACTACAGGGGCGGTTATAAGATATTTAACCTGATGGGCCAAACAGTTGACCATAGCGGTGTTGGTTATACCACCGCATTAACCGGCCGCCAGCGTTTTATCTATCCAAATTCTGTAGTGTTGCAGGGTGGCAAATATGTTGACAATACAACCGTAAGTGTTGATGATGCTAATTTTAATTTCTGGCCTTCATTGTATAACAGCGTTGGTGCAAACTACGTTGTTAGTGCAGCAGCATGGAAATTAAGGGAAGTTGTAATTACTTACAACATGCCTAAACAATGGTTATCATTCACAAAGGTTGCAAAGAGCGCTGCGCTTACCATTTCCGGTCGTAACCTGGTAATGCTTCGCCCTGCTGACAATAAATGGACAGATCCTGAGTTTAATGAAGATGCAGGTAATGATGTGGGCAGAACAGGTGTAGGCCAGGCGCCGCCAACAAGAATTTTCAGCGCTACTTTATCAGTTACATTTTAATTGATGTTAAAAAAAATTATTATGATTACAGTATATAACCGAAAAGCGAAACAAATAGTGCTATGGCTGTTTTTGGCAGCATTGGTAATGGGTGCGGGTTGCAAAAAAGGTACCTTCGATATAAACGCCCCCAACCCCAACGCGTTGTCTCCTGATGTGGTACCACCTAAGTATTACATGCCTGCAGCGTTGTCTGCTACTTCTAACATAATGTACACGGGTGGCAATGGGTTTACCTACATGGGCGACCTGTTTAATACCTGGATGGGTTACTGGTCTGCAAGCGGTGGTTATACACCAAGCCCAATCGTGGTTTTGTACCAGTTGAACTCAGGTGTTGGTAATGGTAACTGGGATGATGCTTATTTCAATCTTAAGAACTACCAGACCATGATAGACTTATCAGTAGCTAACCCAAACTTTGGCAACTACCAGGGGATAGCCATGATAATGAAGTCTTTTGGTTTCCAGCGTATTGTTGACCTTTATAATAATGCGCCATATTCCGAAGCGTTAAGCAGCGACCATTTTACACCTGCTTACGATAATGGTGCAGATATATATGACAGCATTGTTCAGAATTTAGATAATGCAATTGCAGTTATACACACAACCCAGGCAAACCTGACCGCTGAGGCGCCTGGCAAGTATGATGTGATGTTTCAGGGAAACATGACCAAATGGATACAGTTTGCCAATACGCTTAAGCTTAAGATATTGATGAACCTGACCGCCACTTCCAGCGGCCCTGCTTTTATCAAATCTGAATTAGCGAAAGTGGGTTCCGAGGGGTATATCACTGCCAACGCTTCAGTTAATCCCGGATATTCAACAGCCGCCAACAACCAGGAAAACCCATTTTACCTGGATGTGGCGTTTACTATTGCAGGTTCACCCGGCACTAATGCTGTTTACTGGAGAGCTAATAGCTATGGGATAGGTTTTTACCAGGCACATTCTGACCCAAGGCTTGGTGCTTTTTATCAGCCAAACAAAGCTGGCAACTTCCAGGGCAGGAAAATCGGCAGTGTTGCATCTGCAGAAGGAAACGACATTATTTCTGGCGTAAACGGTCCCGGCACGGCTAAGAGCCCGGCACAGTCTTCAATTATCATTGGCGCGTTTGAAAGCTACTTCCTGCAGGCTGAAGCTGTTCAAAGGGGATATATTACCGGGGATGACGCAGCGTTGTATAAAAGTGCTGTGGAAGCATCTTTTGTGACTTTGGGCTTGACTGCATCTGCTGCTGATACTTACATGGCGCAGGCTGACCAAACAACCAACTATGTAACATCAACCAACAAGCTTAAAACACTGCTAACCCAGGCTTGGGCCGCTTATAATTCGTTTGACCCGCTGGCATCATTCGATAACTGGAGACGTACTGGTTTTCCTTCCGACCTTCCTGTTTCTGATTATCCTGGCAGCCAGGCAGCGCATATACCTTACCGCCTGCCTTACCCAACATCTGAAACAAGCTATAATTCAGCTAATGTTGGCAAGCAGGGATCAGTGGATTATTTGTCTTCCAAAATTTTCTGGCAACCCTAGTATTAAATTTAAAATTTAAACAATGAAAAAAATATTTTTATATAGTCTTGCAGCTTCGGCAATATTTTTTACAGGTTGCCTTAAGGATACCCCGGAAACTGATTTTAGCACGGTTGGTACCCTCGCGGAAATAGGAACGAGCAGCCTTAACGGTAATCTTAATGCGCCAAGCGGTGGCTTAGATTATTTTAAGCAGGCTACTTTGCCGGCTTTTAACTCAAGTGCTCCCTACCAGGTAACATTTGACGTAAACATAGCTTCGCCTTATCCGCCTAATAAAGATGTGAACGTTACGCTTGGTGTAGATGACAGCAAACGTACAGCATACAATGCACTTGGTGGCGTACAGTTTGATGCAGCACCTGATTCAATTTACAGCTTTCCTGTAAAAACTGCGGTAATCAAGGCTGGTACAAGGCTTGCGACATTTACAATAACATTTTTTCCTGACAAAATAGATCCAAGTCACAGCTACCTTGTGCCCATAGCAATCACAGATGCTTCCGGCATTCAGGTAAGCGGTAACCTGGGTACTATTTACATACATAACCTTGGCAATCCTCTGGCAGGGCCGTACACCGTTACCGGCACGAGGTACAACTACAATGGCAATGTAACATGGGATGGTAATCCTGCAAGTGTTCCTGTTGCCGGGTATGTTGCTACTACAAATCTAGCCGGTGTTAAACTTTCCGCACCTGACGATACAAAAACTGTAGAGGTTGCATTTGCGAATGTTGGTGCAGGCTATAACTACATACTTTCATGGGATGGTACAGCAGGCGGGGCTCTTGGTATAGACTATACATTTACAAGTGTGTATTCTAACTTCCAAACAGTTCTTGTGAGTTTTCAAAGGCCTGATGCTACACACAAAGCTGCGTTCCACATTATAACGCATTATAACAATGCGGCGGGTGGCGCAGGTAACGACCGTATTATGGATGAGTCGTTTGTACATCAATAAATGCTCAAGTTAATTTAAGATAGGGCAGGTTGTGTAAATGCAACCTGCCCTGTTTTTTGTAAACCAGTATTTCAGTTGGTAAGAAGAAGTTAATAAATGAATACTGCGTTGGGTATTAAAAATTTAATGCCGCGCTAGCAAGTTTATTATAAAAAATTTATATAAACTTGTGTAAAAATGAGAAGTATGAAAAAATATGTTTCAAGTCTTGCCCTTATAATGTTTTGTACAGTGGCTGTAAATGCCCAAACCGATGTAAATACTACTGTTACGCAGGATGTTTTTCACGATTTTACAAATTCCAGTTCAGGCCAGCGCTCTGCTGTCGACTTTCACTACAAGGATGCAACCCAGGGCAGCGCATATCTTTTTGACAAATGGGTTAAAGGTTCAGTAGTTAATAATAACGATTCTGTAGTAAGTAATCCCTCCTTCCTGTTTAACTATAACAAAATGAGGGGTGCTTTGCTGGTAACACAGGACCAGAAAACTTACATTGAACTTGACAGGGGATCAATAAAATCTTTTACGCTTGAAGATGCCTTTGGGGCCAACCATACTTATGCGAAGCAAACGATAGACGATAAAACCGTTTTTGCTGAAGTATTGGCAAAAGGGACGAAATATGCTGCATTTAAAGTAACTAAAACAAAATTTAAAAAGGCTGATTACCATACTGACGGCCTGGTTGAAACAGGCAATAACTATGATGAGTATATTGACGAATGCGAGTATTATTTTGCCAACCTGAAAAGTAAGGCGCCCGCCGACAAGTTTTCGATGAAGAAAAAGTCGATCAAGGAAATTTTTGGCGTTGAGGGTACAAAGGTTGATACTTTTTTTTCGCAGCATAGCAGCGACAAAATTGATGAGGCTTTTGTAGAAAACCTGGTTGATTACCTTAATCAGTAATCTTCCATTCGCGGGCAACTTCGGCCGCGGGTAAAAATCTTTATGATAACTTTTTGATAAAAAGAGCCATTTAATGGCTCTTTTCTGTTTTATTTGCGGTATTATTCTTTTACCAGGTATTATGAAAAAAACTCTTATTATTATTTTGGCTGCTGGTTTTTTTATGACGGGCTGCTTTAAAGATAGCGTACATATAGATGCCGATACCACTGCCATAGCTGCCATATTTGATGGAGGCCCCACTAAACTTACCAGCGTGCCGCTTGATTTGGGCATAGCCGACTCTTCTATCGTTTATGTTGATGCCGGCATAGCCTCCCCTTATACGCTTAGTAAGAATATTACTATAACACTTTATATAAATGATGCGGCACGGCTGGCATATAACCAAACACATGCAGTTCAATATGATTCGCTGCCCGATTCGTTGTATTTGTTCAGCACAAAGTCAGCGGTGCTTACTGCCGGCGCCAGGTCCATAAACCTGCCGTTAATTATTTATGGTGCAAAAGCAGATTTGACCAAAAATTACATGCTGGCGATAACTATAAAAGATGCGCAGGGGTTAAACATTTCTACCGATTCAGCTACTGTTTATTATAACCAGCTTGGTTCGCCTATTGCAGGAAGATACATTGTAACCGGCACGCGCACGGACTATACCGGCCCGGTATCCGGTGGGGTTGTTTCACAGGTTACTGACCTGTCAAAAATAGGCACCAAGATAACTTTAACGCAAAGTGCTAACGTGGTATCGATGGATTATTCTGACCTGGGGGGCGCAGGGTGGCAGTATATTATTACCTTTAACCCAGTTGGTAAAACAATTTCAGTAGCGCCTAATAACATTATGGCAAACCAGCTAACGGGCTTTTTGGAAGATTCCTTTAAGATAGATGCGCAGGATTATGACCCTATAAACAAAATGATACACGTAAAAACTGAATACAGCGATCTTGCAGGTAACGCCCGGGTAGTGGAAGAATTTTTAAAAGTGCGGTAAGACCATTCCGTTTTAAGTAAATAGAAAAACATGACTGATCAGCAAACTCCTCCCAACCAGTTAAATATAGAGATAAGTGAAGAAGTGGCTGAAGGCTCCTATGCCAATCTTGCTATTATTACGCACAGCCATGCCGAGTTTGTGATAGACTTTGTAAATGTTATGCCAGGTACGCCCAAAAGCAAAGTAAAATCCCGGATCATTTTTACCCCAATGCATGCAAAGCGTTTTATGCGCGCACTGGAAGATAATGTGCAGCGTTATGAGGCGGTAAATGGCAAAATACAGGATCTTGAACAAATAGAGATCCCCATGAATTTTGGGGGGCCAACTGCGCAGGCATAAGCTGACAGCTTAAATGCCAGATGCGTATTTACAAGCAAAAATCAACAGGTAAATAATGTTATAAAAAAAAACTGTGGATAGTTTTGCCCCTGGTTGCAATTTTTATGTATGAAGGCTGCGGGACAGACAGAATGAAATTGCTTACAGCTTCACCCTGGGAATATACAGAAGTTTATACTCAATATAATTCTTCCCGGAAAGAATTGGTTTTCCAGGCCGGGCAGGTAAACAACAGGCTGGATTTATCAAATGAAAGGGTAAAGTTCAACGAGGATGGCACCGTTTACGATACTGCACATAACGGCCATGTTTATATTGGTACCTGGCAATTCATTAACAACCAAACTCAATATCAAACAAATATCAATGGCGCAATAAGCACCGCAAATATTAACACCCTTAACGGAGATAATTTTATATGGTTTGATCCCGACAATAGCGGCGGCGAGTATTCAACAATGATACACATCCCGTAAATATTTCACCCGGGCAAAAGAAATTCCATAAGGTAATCGCTAAAAAAAACGCTTGATTCCAAAGGCTTTTAATCACAGCAGCCCGTTGTCAGCAAAGCTAAAGTGCCCTTCTTCGCCCACAATAATGTGGTCTACTACTGTAATCTCAAAAAGTTTAGCCGCTTCCAGTATCTTTTGGGTTATTTCTTTATCCCCCCTGCTGGGATTTATATTGCCACTTGGGTGATTATGGCATAAAATCAACCGGGTAGCATCATGTTCAAGCGCTTTTTTCAATATAACCCGTGGGTCAGCCACAGTTCCGGTAAGTCCTCCCTGGCTAATAATTTCTGTGTGGTTTATCTTGTTGGCCGCATTAAGGCATATCACCATAAAAACTTCTTGCTTTTTATGCTGCAACTGTGCGCGTAAAAATTCAGCAACATCCTTGCTGCCATTAATTATATCTTTTTTTACACCGGCGGTTTCGCGCCTTACACCTAATTCCAGCGCGGCGGTTATCGTAACTGCCTTGGCTTCGCCAATACCTTTTACTTTCATTTTGAGTATTTCTTTAATAGACAGCCGCCCCAGCTTTTGCAGATCGTTGTTTACACTGGCCAGTAATTCTTTAGCCACATCCACCGCGCTTTTATCTCTTGTACCATTGTTAATTAATATCGCTAACAATTCGGCATTACTCAGGGCTGCATTTCCTTTTAGCAGCATCTTTTCCCTGGGCCTGTCATCTTCCGCCCAATGTTTAATGGATGTATTCAGCATGTTGTAAAAATTAAGCTTCTCAAAATACAATTTCCTTTGCTAATATCTATCTTCGCCGCTTATCATACAATAGTTTATGGGCCCCTCAGTTAAAATATTTGCCGGTACCGGTTCGAAACAACTTGCCGAAACAATAGCAAAACGTTTTGGCGCCGCACTGGGAAGGATTAACATACAGAAATTCAGCGACGGCGAGATTCAGCCGGTGTTCCTGGAAAGCATACGGGGTGATTATGTTTTTCTCGTGCAAAGCACTTTCGCACCGATGGACAACCTGATGGAATTATTATTGATGATAGATGCTGCCAAACGTGCCAGCGCCTACAAGATAATTGCTGTAATACCCTATTACGGCTATGCCCGGCAGGACAGGAAAGATAAGCCGCGGGTAGCCATAGGGTCGAAACTGATAGCCACACTGCTGGAGGCGGCAGGTGCTAACAGGATAATTACCATGGATTTACATGCGCCACAGATACAAGCGTTCTTCGAGATACCAGTCGATCACTTAGACAGCTCGGCCATTTTTATCCCTTATATTGAGCAACTAAAACTGGAAAACCTTACCTTTGCCGCCCCCGATGTGGGAAGCAGCAACAGGGTACGCGAAATTGCAAGCTATTTTAGCGCGGAAATGGTGATTTGTGACAAGCACCGCAAGCGCGCAAATGAGATAGCAAGCATGGTGGTGATAGGTGATGTAACAGGGAGGGATATTGTGCTGATAGATGATATTTGCGACACAGGAGGCACCCTTGCAAAGGCAGCGGGTTTACTAAAGGAGAAAGGTGCTAAAAGTGTAAGGGCTTTGTGCACGCACCCTGTTTTAAGCGGGAATGCATACGCGAATATTGAGAACAGCGTGCTGGAAGAACTGGTGGTGTGCGATACTATTCCGATGAAGAAGGAGATAAGCAAGATTAAGGTAGTTTC
>FTJK01000005.1_pt1 | contig 14381 bp, 9 predicted proteins | sample 1658811 | NCBI WGS metagenome assembly FTJK01 (sample SAMEA3914857, study PRJEB12502) | metagenome | biome: forest; material: soil | place: USA | collected 2011-06-22 | depth 0.1 m
ATATATACCTGCTGGAAAACAATACCGTTATCACCTATTGAGCTGCAGGCTACCACCAAACTTGCAAAAGATGTAGTGTACAAAAAACAGTTAATGTTTATACCAACATCCGATTTTAAAGTACAGGTGCTTTACAGCATATTGGTACGGCAAAGCGTTTTAACGCCGGAGGGCTACGACTTTTGGACCGGGTTAAGCAAGAATACGGAACAACTTGGCAGCCTGTTTGATGCACAACCTTCAGCGTTGGCAGGAAATATACATTCCCTCACAGATTCATCCGAAAAAGTTATTGGTTTTATTTCCGCTTCCACCACAAACCAGCAGCGCCTGTTTATAAAAAGAACATCTGTAATAAATTGGCAGGACCCGCTAAGCGTGCGTGGCTACTGCGACACGGTACATTTAAAAGACGGCCAAATTGATCTTCTTATAGGCGACGCCTATATACCAATAGATTACGTAATGGATCAATTTAATTCGCTTTTTTACGCTGCACCTATTGAATGTACTGATTGCAGAACAAAGGGTGGCGTATTGGCAAAACCATCGTTTTGGCCGTAAAATAAAGCACTTAAGAAATTTGTGTTACATTGTAAAACGGATAACGAAAGATGAAACGCTGCATTATTTATATAATACTCTGCCTTGCCATAATAGCAGTTTTTAGTTGTAAGGAACACTATACATTACCCTCAAAGGCTGTTGTAAACTCAAATTATTTGGTAGTGGAAGGCAATATTAATGTGGGGCAGGATTCAACAATAATACGCCTTTCGCGTGTTACAGCCGTAACAGACACAACCAAATCCATTGTAGCCGAAAACGGTGCCACTGTAATAGTAGAAACAGATGCGGGCCGCAATTTTCCGCTGCTGCAGTTGGGCGGTGGCCTGTATTACATAAGCTTTATTACACAGGGGGCGCCCACTGAAAAATTCCGGCTTAGCATCAATACCGCAGGCAACAGGCAATACAAATCTGATTTTGTAGAATTTAAAAAAACGCCTCCAATTGACAGCATTAGCTGGGAACAGTTTGGTGATGGCGTGCACGTTTACGTAAACACCCACGATAATGCAAACAAAACAAATTATTATAAATGGAATTTTGTTGAAACGTGGGAATATCATGCCAGCCTGCCCTGGTGTTGCGACCTTGTAAATGGCAATATTCAGCCGCGTTCGGGTCCTTCCTATTATACCTGCTGGCAAAACATTGTTTCCTCTGCCATCACTTTGCAGACAACAAAAAATCTTTCAGGCGACGTGGTATATAAAAAGCAATTAATGTTTATACCAACGTCTGATTATAAAATTGGTGTTTTATACAGCATGCTGGTTACCCAGGTTGCCCTAACTCCCGGGGCTTTTGATTACTGGACGGCCCTCAGCAAAAACACCGAACAGTTGGGAAGCATTTTTGATGCACAGCCATCACAAATACCGGGTAATATCCATTCATTAAGCGACCCTATGGAACCGGTTGTCGGTTTTATATCGGCTGCCACATCGCAAAAACAGAGGCTTTGGATAAAAAGGGTGCAAGTTAATAACTGGCAGTACCCGCCCGGCCCGTTTGCGGTATGCGACACTGTATGGCTTACAACACCCAGCGCATTTGGCAGGGTTTCAAGCGGCTCTTATGTCATAGTCGCATCCATCTGCTTTTTCTGCCCCATTTATTATGCCACACCAATTGACTGTGCGGACTGCAGGCTGAAAGGAGGGGTGCTTACCAAACCGCCGTTTTGGCCCTAAAATATAATAAATGGCGCATTTTTACTATATTACTGGTAAACAAAGTAGTGACAGATGAAATACCGCATTATTTATATGATACCCTCCCTTTTACTTATAACTGTTTTAAGTTGTAAGGAGCACTATACACTGCCCGCAAAGGCATCCGCAAACACAAACTTCCTGGTAGTAGAGGGCAATATAAATGTAGGCCAGGATTCTACAATAATAAGATTGTCTCATGCCATACCGGTGTCAGACACTGCCAAAATAATTGTACCTGAAACGGGTGCCGGCATTGCGGTAGAATCTGACGCAGGCGGCAGTTACCCGCTGAATGAATTGGGTAATGGTGCGTACGCAGTTGGTTATATTGCCCCGGGTGCAAGCAAAACAAAATACCGGTTAAACATCAAGACAGCAGATGGCAACCAATTTATTTCAGATTTTGTGGACTTTAAAAAAACCCCGGCAATAGACAGTATTAGTTGGGAACAGTTTGATGATGGCGTACATATTTATGTAAATACCCACGACAGTACCAACCAGTCAGAATATTACAGGTGGAACTTTACTGAAACATGGGAATACCATACACATTTCAGGTCGCTGCTTGACTATAAAAACGGTATGCTTGTTACCAGGCCTACGCAAATATATACCTGCTATACAACGCTGCCTTCTACGGCAATAACACTCGCAACCACTACTAATCTTGCAAAAGATGAAGTATATAAAAAGCAATTAATGTTTATTCCCACATCCAGCCATAAAATAGGCGTACTGTATAGTATGCTGGTTGAACAAACCGTTTTAACTAAAGACGGGTATAATTTCTGGTCGGGGCTTGGCAAGAACACCGAAAAATTAGGCAGCCTTTTCGATCCCCTGCCTTCGCAATTACCCAGCAATATCCACCCGGTTAATAATACTGCGTACCCTGTTATTGGTTTTATAAGTGCAACAACTATCGGGAAGGTAAGGTTATGGATAAAAAAGGTACAGGTACACAGTTGGGCTTACCCGCCCGGTCCATTTGACGGGTGTGATACGATTGATATTAGCCATCCTTATGCCATACAATTGGTGCAGAACGGGGGCTATGCCCTAATTACCAGTTTTATTGTTAATATAGAATGCGCAGATTGCAGGCTGGAAGGAGGCGTGGTTGATAAGCCGCCGTTTTGGCCGTAAAAAATAATAACCAACAATTAAAATGAAGAACAATTGGAAATATATAGTCTTATTTTTTGCGGTACTGGTAACATCGCTTTGCTGCCGGGAACGCTATACCCTGCCGGCAAATGCAGTTGTTAACACAAACTATTTGGTTGTTGAAGGTAATATAAATGTTGGGCAGGATTCCACAGTAATACAATTGTCGCGCGTAACACCAGTAACCGATACCACAAAAGTTATTGTGCCCGAAACAGGCGCCACAGTAGTTGTTGAAACGGATGCCGGGGGTAGTTTTCCGCTGCAGGAATTAAACGTCGGCGTGTACATCATAAGCAATATTACGGCTGGCCTGCCCAATACAAAATACAGGCTTAACATAACAACCGCAGGTGATAAAAAATACTTGTCAGATTTTGTGGATTTTAAAAAAACTCCGGCAATAGACGGTATAAACTGGGAGCAACTTGAGGATGGTGTGCATATTTATGCCAATACGCACGACCCTTCTGGCAAAAGCAAATATTATAAATGGGATTTTATCGAAACCTGGGAATATCACTCTTCCCTTAAATCCCTGTTTGTCTATCAAAATGGGCAGATCTTGCCAAGGCCTGCTACTGATACCCCCTTTTATACCTGCTATCAAACCATACCATCCTCAGCCATTATAACGCAATCTACCACCAGGCTTGCCAGTGATCTGGTGTATAAAAAGCAGTTGATGTTCATTCCCACCTCCGATTATAAAATAGGGGTATTGTACAGCATACTGGTTAAACAAACTGTTTTAACGGAAGCCGGCTTTGATTTTTGGGCAGGATTGAGTAAAAATACAGAGCAATTAGGCAGTCTTTTTGATGCACTGCCGTCGCAATTAACCGGGAATATTCATTCGTTAGCAAACCCGCCGGAACCCGTCGTTGGTTTTATTACGGCTACAACTACTGAACAGCAGCGTTTATGGATAAAAAAAACCGAGTTAGTTAATTGGGCTTACCCGCCCGGCCCCTACCAGGCATGTGATTCGGTACATATAGATAATGACCCGAGCCAGTTTGGTATTTTTGAAGGGGGCAGTTACCTTGTGATTGAATTGGTACAACCCTCAAACCCTTTTTCCCAATGGATTGCCGCTCCGGTAGATTGTGTGGATTGCAGGTTAAAGGGCGGTGTACTAACCAAACCATCATTTTGGCCATAAAAACTTACAGGTATGCCAAGGTTTAACACATATAGAAAACTATTTTACCTGGCGGTATTTATTATGGTAGCATGCAAGGAAAAATACCTTCCATCTATAATTAAGCTTTCTACCGGTTACCTGGTAGTAGAAGGGGTAATAGTGGCAAATAACGATTCAACCATAATAAAGCTGAGCCGTACCAGTAATATTAGCGATACCCTGTTGCCGCACCCGGAGGCCGGCGCAAAAGTGAGCGTAGCCGGGGAGACAAATGACAGGTATGACCTTACCGATGCGGGCAACGGCAACTATGTATCGCCGGGATTAAACCTCGATTTTTCAAAAAAATACCAGCTTGTAATAAATACTGCCGACGGCAAAGAATACAGAAGTGATTTGGTACCCATAAAGCAAACACCTGCCATTGACAGTGTAGCCTGGTACCAGGATTCTAGCAATGATGTACAGGTAAACGTAACAACCCACGACCCCGCTAACAGCACAATATACTACCGCTGGGATTATACTGAAACATGGCAGTACCGCTCTTCTTTCGAAAGCAATTTTGACTGGATAAACCACGGTGCGGTGGCCCGGCAGGATGGCGATCGTATATATTATTGCTGGGCGTCGGATAATTCAAGTAATATTCTTACAGGCACCTCTCTAAAGCTCGCCAAAGATGTTATTTATAAAGCGCCCATCACAACTGTAAAACAAACTTCAGAAAAAATAGGCCTGTTCTACAGCATACTGGTAAAACAGTATGCCTTAACAAAAGAAGCTTTTGAGTTTTGGCAAAACCTAAAACTTACTACTGAACAGTTAGGTACACTTTTCGATCCGCAACCAACACAAGTTGTTAGTAATATTCATTGCATAACCAATCCCTCCGAAATTGTGGTGGGTTACGTAAGTGCAAGTACAGTGCAATCCAAAAGGATTTTTATAAACAACCTTGACCTTTATAACTGGGGCTACCAATATTATTTCAATAAGTTTAATTGCAATGGAAGAACAATTACACCTGATAGTATGGATTTTTATTTTTTGTATGCTCAGCCGCGGCTTTGGGTGCTATGGGGTACTTTGCCGCCAAGCCATGATTTTATCGTGTTCCCAACAATTTGTTCGGATTGCAGGTTACATGGCGGCACAAATGTGAAGCCGCCTTACTGGCCATAAAATTTGAAGCATGCGGTGTGCAAGATTAAAATTTTGATACTGTGTGCAGGCAGGCTGCGGGAATAAATACAGGTACACCCTAATTGTATATAATGACAAAGTTTAACACATTTAAAACGGGTTTTTATCTTCTGCTGCTAATTGGCGTGGCGTGCAGGGAAGCATATACCCCGCCTGTAAAGAAGCTTGCTACCGGTTACCTTGTAGTGGATGGGGTGATAATAGCCGGTAACGATTCAACTATAATAAGGTTAAGCCGCACAAACAATGTACACGATACTACTTTACCACCGCCTGAACCCGGTGCAGTTGTTGAGGTAACAGGTGAGAGCAATGATAAATATGCTTTAACCGATATGGGCAACGGCAACTATGTTGCTGGAGGCCTGCCTCTTGATTTCAACAAAAAATACAGGCTTAATATACACACAAAAGATGGCCGGGAATACCAAAGTGAATTTGTGCCGGCAAAGCAAACACCACTTGTTGACAGCCTGGGGTGGTACCCCGATACCGGTTACAACGCCCACATACATATTACCACCCACGACCCCGCAAACAATACCAGGTATTACCGTTGGGACTATGTTGAAACATGGGAATATCATTCTTCAACGGCAAGCCTTATCGACTGGTTAAATGGCCAGGTAGTTTTGCGCTCGCCTGACGGGGGCGTTTATTTTTGCTGGTTAACCGCTAACTCTTCTGATATTCATGTTTTTTCAACCACAAAACTCGACCAGGATGTTGCTTACCAGGTACCTATAACGGTTGTACCCCTTAATTCAGAGAAACTGAAGCTTAAATACAGCATTCTTGTAAAACAGTACGCTTTAACAAAGGAGGCATACGAATTTTGGCAAAGCATGCAGCGCAATACAGAACAATTAGGTACCCTGTTTGATGCGCAGCCCACCCAATTGCAAAGCAATATACATTGTGTAACTAACCCGGCAGAGGTGGTTATAGGTTATGTTAGCGTTTCGTCAGTGCAGTCGAAAAGAATTTTTATTAAGCGGGATGACTTGCCGCAGGGATATTTTTTCTATTATTACATGAATTACGAGTGCAAAACAAGATTAGTGCTGGAGGACAGTTTGGATGCTTATTTACCCGCCAGCGGCCACAGGGGTTGGGTAATGGTTGATAAGCCCCTCTTCGGGCCCGGGTATATACTGATGCCTGCTGAGTGTGCAGACTGCAGGGAGCATGGCGGCACAAACGTGAAGCCGCTTTACTGGCCATAACCCCGCTTATAGCGGTGCAATAAAATATATAGATTAATGTTAAACTGTTATTCTGAAAATAAACTTATTTTTATAAAACAAAATGCTCCACAATATCAACCACTAATGAAAAAAAATTATAACCGGTTATTGCCGCTTTGTTGCTTTTTGCTTTTGGCCTCAATATTTGCCTCCGCACAAAACGAGGCTGTAGTGAATAATCTGCAGCAGCAATTTAACAATTACCAGCAACAGGCTGTTCAGGAAAAAATATTTGTGCATACCGACAAGGATTTTTTTCTTGCGGGTGATATACTGTGGTTTAAGGTATATGCAATTGATGCGCTTAACAATAAGCCTACAGATTTAAGCAGGGTTGCCTATGTTGAGGTAATTGATGGCGACAAAAAGCCAGTATTGCAGGCTAAAATAAAACTTGATGGCGGCAGCGGTAAAGGGTCTTTCCAGATACCTACCTCTGTTAGGTCTGGTTCATACGTAATAAGGGCATATACCAACTGGATGAAAAACTTTAATGCCGAGCTTTATTTCTCAAAGCCCCTAACCATCGTCAACACCTTTAAGAACATTGACGCAAAAAAAGCAGCTGATACTGCGCAATACGACATGCGCTTTTTCCCTGAAGGCGGAAACCTTGTAGATGGGATACAGAGCAAAGTAGGTTTTAGAATAATTGATCAACATGGTAAAGGTGTTGATTGCAGTGGCAGCATAGTTGACCAGGGCGGCCAGGCGGTTGTTTCCTTTAAACCACAAAAATTTGGCATTGGTAATTTTACACTTACGCCATCGGCCGGCAATAAATATACTGCCGTTGTTACAATTGGCGGTAAAACTATAACGCAGGCACTACCAGTGGCTTATAGCAACGGTTATGTAATGCAGGTTGCAGATGCCGGAGGCCAGGTTAACATTAACGTTACCGGTATAAATGTGCCTGCGGCAGTTTATTTGTTGGTTAACACAGGCCAAAGTTTAAAAACAGCAGAAGTTAAACAGTTGCAAAACGGTAAGGCCGTATTTACAATTGATAAAGCAAAACTGGGTGATGGCGTTACCCACTTAACCCTTTTTAACGACCAGTCGCAGCCGGTTTGCGAAAGGCTGTATTTCAAAAGGCCGCAACAGCAATTGCTTATTGATGCAAAAGGGAATAAAGATGAGTTTGGCCTTAGGCAAAAAATAAGCATTGATATAAATGCCAAAGATGAAACTAACGCACCGCAAACAGCAGATATGTCAATGGCGGTGTACCGGTTAGACAGCCTTCAATCCGTAAGCGACCTGGATATAACCAGTTATTTATTGCTTAATGCAGATTTAAGGGGAACGATAGAATCACCCGGCTATTATTTTGCCAACACTGGTGCCGAAGCCGACGCGGCACTTGACAACCTTATGCTTACACATGGCTGGAGCAGGTTTAAATGGGAAGACATACAACAGAACAAAACTGCTTTTGAATATATTCCGGAATATGAAGGCCATGCTATAACAGCAAAAATAACGGACAAAAAAACGGGTCAGCCAGCTGAAAATATTATCGCTTACCTGTCTGTACCGGGCAAAAGCTACCGGCTGGCTGTAGCAAAAAGCAACAAGAACGGTTTGGTTGAATTTAATGTAACCGATTTTGTTGGCGGTGATGAGCTGATACTGCAAACCAACCAGCAGCAGGATAGTACATACCGTATTGATATAGTTAATCCTTTTTCTGAAAAATTTACCGGCTTGCAGGCAGGTACGTTTGGCATTTCAGAAAAAGTGGCAGACCTGCTTGTGCAACACAGCATTAACACCCAGGTGCAAAATGCTTTTAGCGGTGAGAAGAACCTGCAATTTTTTGCGGCAGATATCGATACCGTTCCATTTTATGGCGATGCTGCCAAAAAATACGTGCTTGATGACTACACCCGTTTTACTACAATGGAAGAAGTTTTACGTGAATACGTGGTTGAAGTTGGCCTGAGGAGGCAGCGGGGCAATTTCGTTTTAAAAACACTTGATGACCCGCACAATTTATTTTTTGACGAAAACCCCCTGGTGTTAGTGGATGGGGTGCCATTTTTTAACATGGATACGGTGGTAGCATTAAACCCGCTTAAAATTCGTAAGCTGGAAGTTATGCCGCACAAATATTACCTGGGCCCGCTAACACTTAATGGCATAGTAAGCTATACTACCTATAAAGGCGACCTGGATGGTGTTCAGCTAGATCCCGCTTCGTTGGTGCTTGAATACGACGGGCTGCAGCTGGAAAGGGAATTTTACTATCCTAAATATGATAACCTTGTTGCGGTTAACAGCAGGCTGCCCGATTTCAGGGACGTATTGTATTGGTCGCCTGATGTAAAAACAGATGGCAAAACCGGCAAAACAGCGGCCAGTTTTTATACTTCCGACTTACCTGGCACTTATGCAGTTGTTATACAGGGTATTACAGCCACCGGAAAAACAGGGAGTAAAACTTTTTTAGTAAACGTGAAATGACAAAGAGTCATTGGTCAGTAAGTCAATGGGTCAATAAGGAATGAGTACGAATTGCGAAGTTAGATGTACAAAGTAAGAGAAGACGATTGGGTCATTTCAGCCTTAGTTGGTGTTATCATCAACAAAGATCGTGCGTTTAAATCTTCGCCCTCATTCATATTATTCCTGTTGTTTGAAACAGGAAAATGACCTGAATTGGTGTTGATTCCTGGGTAGATTCTATGCTGGTGATAACAGGTAACTATGCAGATTTATAATATTTGTTATACTGTGAGGCTTTTTTGAATTTAAAAGTTAGTAAAAGAATTTTCATGAAATGGAGTAACCCGGTTGTTATTGTTCTCTGCTTTGTTTTCAGCAATTGCAGAAAGGAAGCGGCGCAGGCGCCGGAACAACATGATACAAATATTTTATCTTACAGCATTAAAAACACTCCAGCCGCAGTAAGCATACTTTCTTCACAACATGTAATAAATATAAGATTCCCGGACAGCGTTATGAACGCTGATAATCTTATTGCAAATTTTACCCTTTCACCGGGTTCTAAGGCTACTATAAAAGATATTGAACAAGTAAGTGGTGTTTCCAAAAATAGCTATTCAAACATATTTTATTATACAGTTTCTGTGGCGGGCATTTCTTCAGACTGGGAAGTAGTAGCTACCAACAATGATTATACAGCGGGCCTTGGATTGGGGAATTTTATTCAGAACAGTGCAAGTAATAATTGTTCTTACCCCTGGTATATGGACCAGGCGTATACGGGCCCTTATTCCCCGGATAATTGTGGGCCAACGGCGGTAACAATGGTTTGTAAATGGGCAGACTCAACATTTATAAAAATTCCGGAAGATGCAAGAATGGCTTATCGCTCCACAGGTGGAGATTGGTACCCGGACGATATAACTTCTTATTTAAGGGATAATAATATTCCAAATTCAACCGTTCCTTTGCCTGCAACTGAAGAAGGCACTGCACAAACATTAAAGCGCGAGGTAGATCTGCACCAGGCCGCAATAGTGTGTCTTGAAATGTATTCGGTAAGATATAATGAAAATGTTCAGTCCCATGTTGATAGATTTTTTGCTACCAACCCGGGTGTTGGCCATTTTATTATAGTAAAAGGTTACAAAGAGGTAAACAACGAAATGTACTTTGAAATATATGACCCGAATAGCTGGACGGCAAGGTATGAGGATGGTAATTTAAAGGGGAAAGACAGGTATTACCGGTCTGAAGACTTATTTGAGGCAACAAAAACCTGGTGGCCAAAAATTTTTATAGCTGCAAAAAAGGGTACTGCTGTTGTTGAGTAATTCATATAACAGACTGGTTTATTTCACTATTATTTCGCCCATTGCAGGTGTTTTCAATGGCAATGAGGTACCCGTATTTGATGATAAATCTTTGTTGGAGAAAACAATAACAAAGTCCAGGACAATATATAGGCAGCATTCAAGATCTTTGTTTAAACGGGTGCCGCAGGTACCCGGCCCCACATACACATTATCCCAAATTTTCGGTAGGTAGCTTTCAGGCAGCAGGTCAATAATCTTCATCTTGCATCGCACCCACGTTGGGTACACCCAATAAAAAATGCATGGGTTAAAACGCACCGTAGTGCAAATTATCCCATGCATATCCATATCGTTAATCGAAAGCCGCTGGTACGGCATCCCTTATTAAAAATCGAACCCTAAGGCAAAATACCAAATTGGTTTGCGGCTAAAAAATACATCCATCGGCCAGCCGGCATCAATTTTAAGAAAGTATCCGAGCAGTGTACTGCGGGCGCCAAAACCATAGCCACCTGCAAATGGGCCAATACCGCCGGCCCTTTCTTTTACCGTTATGGGCGACCCGGGATCAGCGAATATATCAGTGGGCCTTTCAATATTTTTTAATGCCCCTTCCCACGCCGTTCCTAAATCAATAAACTGCACCAGTTGAAAATTACGGATAAAGGCGTTGTTGATAGGCTTGCTGAAAAAAGTAGTAAAAACCGGCAGCCTGAATTCGTTATTAATAACCATCGCGTTATTACCGTGCGCCACATTTTGAATATAGCCGCGCATGTTTAGTTCAAGCGATTGGTATGCATAGTTATTGGTAGGCGTTACCAGGTTATTGCCGTCAAACTTCGGCCCTATCCAGCCATCAGCTCCGCCAAGGTAGTAGATGATCTTTGCGTCGCCCCACGAAAAATCGCCGGCGGCCCTTACTGCCCAAATAAAGTTGCGGTAAATTTTATAATAATGCCTTGCATCAAAACCCAGGTTAAAAATTGGTTTTCCCTTTACATTCACGTTAGTAGAATTAGAACCCTGGTTAGTTAAAGGAAAATCGACATCTGCGTATATTTTCCACCGCAGGCCATTCCAAATATTTTGCGCCGGGTTTATGGTATTATCATGCACGTATTCAATATGGCTTAATACAGTTTTTGCCGTTGTATCTTTAATAGTTAAGCTGTTGGGGTCAAACCCGCCGGTAAAATTGTCATACGGCTTTATCACCGATTTATCGGTACGCATGGCAAAAGTTGCGCGTAAGCTTTTAATTTCATTAAAAGGAAATGAAAGGTTTAGCTGGTACAGGTTTGTAATAAGCTCGTTGTTATACGAATCATAAGGCGGCGAGCTAATAAGCCCTGAGTAATTATTGGTATTACTTCGGTAGTAAGTAAGGCCCCAGTCAAGCCTTTTGCGGAAGTTTTGAAACGAAAAGAATACATCTTTATCCGAAAGGGTTGTACCAAACCGGAATCCTCCCACAAACTTTACATCCTCCATTATATCGCTTGCGCCTACCCTGAATGAAAAGTTAACATCGTTGCCATTATTTAACTGAACAGGCCCAAAGCCGTTTGCATATGGTTGAAACCGGTTTATCAAAATATTATTTGTTATGCCTGCCAATACATAATCAGCATTAAATTTAAGCCTGTAATCGTACAAAGACGATTTATTAAGGTATGGCTCCTTTGCTGCCAATGGCTGTATAGTATTACCGCTGCTGCTGTTTTCAGCAGGCGATTTTTTTGCAGAATCAGGCTTTTCATCCTCAAATTCATTTTGGAATATATCGTTACGCGGTTTGGCGGCGGCTGAATCTTTTCTATTCGTTACTGTTTTGCCATTCGCCAGTCTTTCCTGCTGTATAAGTTTCTTTACATAATCAGTCGGCCTTGCATTTATATTGCGTTTTCTTATCGCATCCTCGTCAACTTTAAGCTTGTATAAAAACTTCTCATCCCCCTCGCGCCTTACCTCACTTACCTGCCCGTTATTACCCGAAACTTTTGATTCAAGCAGGCTGCTTTGGTAATTGGTAATAGGAAATGTAAATGTCGAATCTTTATATACCTGGAAATAGCTTATGCTGTCGGGTTCCTGTTTTTGCCAGGCGTTAAGCGTACTGTCAATTTCTTTATCGCCAGGGTTGCGCAATATTTCATCACCTATATAGTACAATGTATCCAGCCCTTGCCTTTGGGTAGAAAAAAAGCCTGCCCAGCGGTTAGCAATACCATTTTCGTCATTAACATAAGTAAAATGGCTTGTATTGTATTGCATGGGGTAACGTGCATTACCATGTTTTACGTTGCTAAGCTGCGTTATTTGTTTAAAGCTGCCATCGTTAAGCAGGTCAATTAGAAATACGTTGAAGTGGTTTCTGCTCGGTATGGCAGTGTCGCCCGTTGCAATACCTATGCCGGGCCTGTTTGATGCAAATATGATGCCCGTGCGGTTAGGGAACGAAACAAACGCGGGGTCCAGGTCGTCATACACATCGTTTGTTATGGCCTTAATTTTGCCGTTGTCAATTTTGTAGCTAAAAATATCGGTGTGGCCGTTTTTAACTGCACTTATCAACAGCGTATTGGCATCCAGCATAAAACCCGCATCCAGTATCTGGTCAAACCCGTCAATCTGCTGTTTAAACATTTTGGTGCCTCCTATCGCATCGTACACAAACATGTTTATTGCACCTTCTTTGGAATAAATAACAAGCAAACGAGATCCTTTTCCATCCCAGGCAAGCAGCGGGTAGTTCGCGCTTATATCGGCGCCAATAACCCGTACCCCATATTTAAGCAATATTTTTTCGTCGTATAAGTTATCTACATACTTAATGCTGTAAATGCCTTTTTTAAACTTAACAACAGCGTAGGAATTGTTTTTGGGGTTGGGGTTGGCGGCAAATTTATAATAGTCAATGTCCTTTGATGTTTCTTCTACAATGGTAAGCTTACCCCGTGGCGCGTTACGGCGCTGCTTAAGGTCATCGTCATATTTTTGTGCCTCGTATGTCATAAAATCGCTCAGCACATCCTTAAACTTCTTTTTACAAATACGCAGCGATGCCGTGTTAAGGTTTTTATACAGCCTTGCCAGGTAAAGAAAGTAAGTTACATTTTCGGGCTTGTATTTTTCAGCTACATAGTACCACAGGGCATTGCCTGCCAGGTTTGGCTTATCAAATGCAAAAGCATAAAAATTCTTGTAGTCCGCGCTCAGCATGGCGCTTTTCAACGCATCGTCCTTTGTGGGGCTCCATGGTTCGGCTACATATTCTACATAACCATCGGTAAGCCATTGCGGCAGGTCGAGCAATGCAGCATTACTTGCAAATTCGCCAATATCGTCCCCAAATAAAATATTATCACTAAGTATTTTGGCTATGCCTTGTCTTATTCTCAGGCGCAGGGTGTTGTGGTTGCCATCAAAATATATAACCATTTTGTTGTTCACCAGTTTGGTTGTCCCGCCGGAATTTTGCCAATCAATCCCAAGGCCTATATTACTGGTTTTATAATCGTCATAGTTATCGTAAATTACAATATTGGCCCTGCGCTGTAATGAGTATTCAACCTGCTGTTCAATAGGCGATAATTCCTCTTCAGCAACCTGCACTACGTTTTTTGCCAGTTCCAGCCCGCCCTGGTTGAAGTAAACATTAAAATTGGGGCTTTGGTAAAATTTCCAGGTAAATTTTTTATTCTGTACTCTGTTTTTCCCGAATTCTACAGCATTTACCTGTGCTCTTAAAGTACAGGGGAGCAGCATAACAAAAAACAAAAAACACAATCCGGCGCTCAGGCGTTTAACTTGCATATCCGATCTTTAGAATTTTAAAATTACCACAATTGTTTGTAAGAAACTTGTAAAAAATATGTTATGATAAAAGTTGAGCATTTTACTTTCAACCCCTTACAAGAAAATACCTTTTTACTTAGCAACGAAAAAGGGGACGCGCTTATTATCGATCCCGGCTGTTATTTTAGCCAGGAGCAGGAAACACTTGAAAACCATATAACAAAACAGCAGCTTACGCCGGTGCAGTTATTAAATACCC
>FTJK01000493.1_pt2 | contig 14015 bp, 11 predicted proteins | sample 1658811 | NCBI WGS metagenome assembly FTJK01 (sample SAMEA3914857, study PRJEB12502) | metagenome | biome: forest; material: soil | place: USA | collected 2011-06-22 | depth 0.1 m
TTATCCTGCAATTCGTAGGTAGCTGATTGTGGTATAACCAATGCAGAATCAACAGTGGTGGGCAACCTTACTGTGGCGCTGGCGCCGCTTCGTATAATGCCCAGCGGATTAGGGAAGATGGCCTTAAAGCTGGCTGTGCCTGTTTCTGTTGATATAAGCCCGCTGGCTGTTTCCACTTTACCTTTTTCGGGATACACAGTGCCGTCTGCAAGCAATAATACAGCCGGGGCTAGCCTGCTCAGTTTTTCGTTAATGGTTGCGCCAGGGGTAGCAGCCGAAAATTGCAGCAGCTGTTTTTCATTCAACGAGTAATAGGCGAACACATTGCCAATATCAGATAGCGTGGTTAGCGCTTCGGTAGTTGAGCCGTTTATTAACGCCCCTATTTTGTAGGGTATCAGCCCAATAACGCCATCCACCGGGCTGTACAACTTTGTATACCCTACATTGGTTTGTGCGTTTGCAAGCGCAGCCTGTGCCTGGGAAAGAGCGGCCTCTTTTGCCTGTAAAGTATATTGTGCTGATTCAAGCTCGTATTTGCTTACAATATCTTTTTGTACCAATGGCTTTACCTTTTCTACTTCCATTTTAGCGGCATTCACACTGGCCACTGCGCTTTTAATACTGGCGGTTGCAGTAATTACATCCTGTTCGTATTGCGGGTTGCTGATGCGGAAAAGCAATTGGCCTTTTTTTACTGTTGCCCCTTCCTTTACATAAATGGCATCCAGGTAGCCATCTATTTTTGGCCTTATTTCAATTATCTGCTGCCCCTGTACCGTTGCGGGAAAATCTAAGTTAACATTCGCCCTGCGTGGCACAAGTGTTAGCACCTTGTAATCTTTAGGCGGTTGCGGGCCACCGTAGCCCCCCATACCACCGGGCTGAGCGTTTTTATCGCTGCCGCACGACAGTAATAATGCAAATAAGAATACGGGAAACGTATGGAGGATAGGTTTTGATTTCACTTCGTTGATTTGGTTGGCAAAATAAAAGGATTAAACTATAGCCGGGCCACTAAATTTTACAAGTGGGAATATAAAGCTATTTGAGGGGTGATTTTTTAAAATGAAAATGATGCAAACCGGGAAAATGTTGCGACGAAAAAGAAAGTTGACAGATGAGGGTTGACAGATGACCGACAAAAGGCGAAAATCAATATGCATTGGTCAATAAGTCATTGGGAAGGAGTGTTTAGTGGGGGAACAAACACTGCGCACAAATGTACCCAATCAATTCGGGCGTGTTAATTGCAATCATGCTGTTAACTAAAGTATGGTTTGCATGAGGGTTTTTGTTTTGATATTATTCTTTGGGCTGTTGTCCTGTACACAGAGCGGCAATAATAAAATTGCCGCCGACAGTACGGCCCAATATAATATTGGCCCTGTAAAGGATGATACAACCCCTGACGCTACGCCGCAAGACACTGTGAGCCAGGCAGATGTTTACACAGAAAATATTAATACGGGCAACACAACAGCCGATGCATTGATGAGTTTTGCAGAAACACAGCTTGGCGTGCCTTATGTGTATGCATCCTGCGACCCCAAAGTGGGTTTTGACTGTTCTGGATTTATTACCTACGTATTCGGTCACTTTAATATAAAAGTGCCGCGGTCTTCGTATGGATTTACCCACATGGGTAAAACAATCCCCTTTAATAAAGCGAAGAGAGGTGATATTATTTTATTTACCGGTACGGACAGCCTGGCAACAGATATTGGGCATATAGGGCTTGTTGTATCCAATAATAATGGCGCGCTCAATTTTATACATGCTACTTCCGGTAAAGCAATGGCAGTTACTATTACTACGTTTGATGAGCATTATAAAAAACGTTTTGTACGTATAAGCAGGGTGTTCGCGCAGAACGGGTGAGCAATGCAACAAGTATCTTGAAAATATTTACGCCCTTATTATTTTTGCAACATGGTAACTGCGCCTTTGCCGGAAAAAAACATTACACGTAAACTCAAGGAGTGGGAAAGACGTGTGCTGTTTTTTGACCCCTCTGTTGTTTACACCCGCATAAACGCTAACCACCATAAGCGTTTTCAAAGTATCTCCATAAAAACAATGTTCCCAAAAAACGGGAAAATGTGCGGTTGCGGCTGTAGCAGAAAATTAACCGGCCGGCAAACACGCTGGGCCACAGAAGACTGTTACTTATTTGCGAACAGCGTATGGGCTATTATAACCGGGCATATACCAGTAATAAGGCGATTTATAAAAAAATATCATGGCCGCAAATGTGTACACTGCAGGGTAAGACCGATTGGCAAACTGGAAGTTGACCATATTATTGCCGTAAAGCATGGCGGCGGTTGCGGTTGGCTAAGTAATTACCAGCTTTTATGTACAATACACCACCGCCGCAAAACAAAAGATGATCTGGGCAGGAAGGGCGGTAGCATTGATTGCATGTTTGGCATAGTTTAGGCAACGCTGTAATAAACATTTGCATATGGATATGGTTCCGGATATAATGAAGTATGCTGCTATTAAGCAGGCTATGGATGAATTAGACAACGGTAATGTTGTTGTAAACGGTATGGAGCTGGCCGCCTGCAAATGTTACCATTACTCACTTAACCCTGTGCACGTACTGTTTAATGATAACTGCCCCGAAAGCTTAAAACAAAGAATAAAAGAAATTTTTGAACGCAATGAGGTACAACTGCCTATGGCGTAATAAAATTATCTATCGCTATATGCCAACAACAATGTCTTTTCTTTTAAAAAACCAATAAAACGGCAAGCCACTTAATACAAGTAATAAACCCGTGATAGATTGCTTAGGGTCGGCAATAATATTGCTGATGATAAGCGCTATTGAAAACAAGACGATAACAAGCGGCGTAAAAGGATAACCTATTACCTTAACAGTAACCCTTTTTTGCATTTTCAGTTTTATCAATCCCCAGGCAGACAGTCCAAAAAATAAATAGCTTGACAGCACTACCAGGTTGGTTAACCTGTCAAACGTGCCGGTTATAATAAGCAGGCAGCTCCATGCACTCGAATATATTAGTGCTACATGGGGGGTGCGAAAAACAGGATGTACGGCAGCAGCTTTTTTAAAAAAGCGGTTTTCGTCCGCCATACGGTAATATAAACGCGGGTAAACAATTATACAGGCATTTGCCGCGCCAAACGTACACGCCATTATAAGCACAGCAATAATAATGGTGCCTGCTTTGCCCATCATAACACCCGCTGCTTCGGCAGCGGCAATTTTATTTTCACCAACCGCTGCCAATTGCGGCAGGGTAAGCACGCGCATAAAACCATAGTTCATCATCACATACAGGAGCATGGCAATACCCACGCCGCCAATAATGGCATAAGGCAGGTTGCGTTTGGGGTCTTTTATTTCCCCGGTAATAAAAGTAATATTGGCCCAGCCATCGTACGCCCATAAGGCGCTTAACATAGCACCAAAAAAACTGCCGAATAACGCAACACCCATTACAGGCGAAGGTGTTATAACCTGAACCGCATCAGCTATCTGCGGGCGCACATACAGCAAGCTGGCTATTATCAGCAACAGTATGCCGCCAATTTTTGCAGCGGTAATAATGTTGTTTACAATACCGCCTTGCTTTATGCCGCGTGTATTAAGCCAGGTAAGCAACGCAATAACAATAATGGCAAAAAGCTTAATGCCCGAATCCTCAAAAGGAAAAATAAAATGGCCGATAGAAATATCTTTAAAAGCAGCCAGCGGATCTGGAAAATGTACCAGCGTATTAACCGACTGCGAAAAAATAAACGCGAGTGCGGCTATTGCCCCGCTGCCTGTAATGGTAAAAAAACTCCAGCCAAACAGGAACGCAATAAAATCGCCGTAAGCCTGGCGCAGGTACTCATACACGCCGCCCGTTTGCGTAGTAATGCTCGCCAGCCCTGCATAAGTAAAGGCCCCGAACATGGTAATAACACCGGCTATTATCCATGCCATCAGTATATAGGGCTGCGACATAAGGTGCTGGGCCATCGGTGCAATTTTTTTAAAAGCACCGGAGCCTATCATAAGCCCCGCTACTAATAGTATGCTGGTGCCCAAACCAAGGGCGCGGTTAAGGGATGGTTTACTCTCTGTTGTATCGTTTTTTACAGACATGCCAGTAATTATGGTTTAAATATAATGAAAGTTGGATGGGGAACAGTTGCAAAATATAGCTGCCATAAAACAAATAGCGTTTATGTAACCGTTGTTATAAACATATCGTGGTAAATGCAGGTTTTGGTATATTTATGCTCAACACCCGCTATATGATACTCAAATTCAAACCCTTTGTTTTTGCTTTTATCGCCTTATTTTTTACTGTAAAAGCAATAAGCCAATCAGACCACCTTTATCCTGCCCGAAGCTATTTTACATCATATGATTACGACGATGAGTATTTTTCAAACTGTAGAAAAGTGCTGTATAAAAATCTTGAAAAATACTATGTTGCAAGGATTATTATTTTCCCTTCTTCTGACTATGAATGCCTTTTTACAGTTGATATAATAAACAAGAAATACGTGTTAAAGTTGCGTCAACTATCCAGCAGGATTTGGCGCACCGACAGTGTTAATAACATATTTGTAATTGACAAAACTTTTCCTGTTGATAGCATTTTTGCAAGTACTTTACACAGCGTATTTGTAAAACTGATAAATAAGTGCAGCTACGAGCATCCAGGCGGCGGTTGTGAGGTTGATGGTAACATGTATCAATTTATTGCCCGCGTCGGTAGCGATGGCTTTGGGCCAACAATTAGCGGTGTTACTTACGATTGCGCCGAAGGTAAACAAATGCAAACTTTAATTGCATTTGTACAACAGCTTAAAAAATCATGCGAAAATAATTCATTTGCAAAGGACCGGGATTTACTGATGGAGAAATGCAGGTTTATAATGGCGAATTAATGGTGAAAGGGCCAAAGCGATAACGAAATAGTGAATTACTTTAGCAAATCCTGCAAAATGGCGGGATAACTTTTGCTGCTGCCTACGCCAAAAGTAATACTATCGCCAAAACAAACGATCCTTGCTACTTTAATATTCCCGGCTTTAAGGTATGCATAAACAGCATTTGCAATCAATTTGTACCCATCTATGTTTGGATGAATACCATCGCTGTCATATAGTGAATTTAATGCTGTAGCGATAGCCTCTTTTAAAAAAATATCGTTTACATCAATAAAATAACTGTTATTCACTTTGCCAATGCTATCCATTTGATCGCGCAGTGCTGATAACAGGTCCTGCCTTTTTTTTGTATTGTCGGCAATAAGGGGCGGCGGGGTTAACAGCATTACAGCGCTTGAAGCAGACATTATTTTGCTTATTATCAACGCGAGGTTAGTGTCGTAGCTGTCCACACTGAGCGAGCCGGGTTTGGAATCATTTGTGCCGATCATTATAATTACCAGGTCGGGGTGCAGGTTAACTACGTCATTTATCCTGCCTAACAAGTCTGCCGCTGTATTGCCTTTAATCCCAAGATTGAATACTTTTATTTTTGCTGCGGGATCTTCGCTTTGATAAATTGAAGCGCTTTTGTTACAATGCGTAAATAATAGGATAATTAAAAGGAATATTGCATACTTCAGGTTTTTATTAATTGCGTACATTCTTATGTTAGCTTTTGGTTGGTGTATTTATTTAACAGGTAAAACCGGCTACGCCGTTTAAACAGAATGGCTATAAATGTACAAAAAATTGTGAAACCGGGTATAGCGCTATTACTTTTTTTTGAGCCAGGTATAATATACGTGCCTGGCTATAGATGAATGCTTTTATGCCGGCGGCCTTATGGCCGTTATGTTTCAAATCAACTTTTATAAGTAAATCTTGCCTTGCTTTACCAACGCTTTGGTAATAGCCTTATATTAACCTTAACCTTTTATAGCTGCTGTTGCGCGGCATATTAAACCGGTACATTTAAAGTCTAATTTTTTTAAACTGCAATAAAATCTTTCATTTGCCTACCAAAAAACACTAACTATTATGAAATTTACCTTTTCCAGCCTGCTTATTATGTATCTGCTGCATTTTTCTGCTGCCGGTCAAATAACTAAATTAGCAACCAATAAAGACCTGTCTGGCTTCGTTTCAGCCAATGGAGGTATCTGCCTTATGAATGATTTTAACGGCAATGTATACGCCACCGACGGTACACCGGCAGGTACCAAAAAACTTACAGGTAAAGTATTAACTGGCTTTTACTATACAAACTATATTGATTACAAAGGGTATATTATCTTTTCTGCCTATAACGTTGCCACGGGATATGAACTTTGGAAAACAAACGGCACCGATACAGGAACGGTGTTAATAAAAGATATATCGCCTACAGAATTCGACAATGTAAAAACGCCCCCCACTTCATTTGTTGCATTTAAAGGCAAAATATATTTTTTTGCGGCCACGCCGGAAACAGGTTACGAGCTGTGGGTAACAGACGGAACGGAAGCAGGTACAACAATGGTAAAGGATATAAACCCCGGTACCGCGGGCAGTTTTAAAACAGACGGTACCAAATATGCTTTTTTTACAAGCGACACTGCGTTGAGGAGTATAACTACCTCGTTACTATATTTTAGCTGCAATGACGGCGTACACGGCGTTGAGCCATGGCAAACTGATGGCACGGCTGCAGGTACAAAAATGGTACAGGATATAAACCCCGGCACGGCGGCCAGCAACCCCAGTTTAGGGACGCTGTTAGGGAGCCAGGTAATTTTTTTGGCAACCGATGCAACCCATGGCACCGAATTATGGAAAACCAGCGGTGACACGGCTGCGCTTATTAAGGACCTTACGCCGGGAAAAGACAGTACTACAATAACCAGTTTTTTACGGTTTAAAAATAAGCTGTACTTCGCTCATGACGATGGCACCCACGGGCAGGAGTTATGGGTTACTGACGGCACCAGCGCAGGCACAAAATTAGTAAAGGATATTGACCCGGGTGCCGGTGGTTCCTACCCGGAATTAGGAGAATCAATTGTGTTTAATAACAAATTTCTTATAAGGGTATCAACGTTTGACATAAGCCAGCAGGGCGAATACTGGATGAGTGATGGCAGCAGCGCCGGAACAACCAAACTGATGGGTGATTTTGTAACAGGTACTGTGTGCACAGACTATTACGATAAAAACACAAACAAGCTTTTTGTAAACCATAAACCGCCTTACCTGGGTAAAGTATTTTTGTTTGCCAAAAAAACCACTAACTACAGCGGTGGCCTTTACATAACTGATGGCGTAACTGTAACCCCGGTTGTAGATTCATTCAACAGGAGCCGAGGGTACTTTTATACAGAGGCAGCATTTCATTTTGTTGGTGTCGGTGCCTCCGGCAAATACCAATATTTTAAAACTTATGGTACGGCGGCCAGCACCAAGGCTTATGGTACCTTACCCCTTTCCAGCATAGGCAATAACGGGTTCAATTTTGTGTTTAAAGGCAACCTTTACCTGCATAACGATGACAATGATAATGCAAATCACTACTCCGATTTGTACGTTACAGGCGAAGCTGTACTGCCATTGTCGCTTGTTAATTTTACGGCTCAAAAGGTTAAGCTTAACGTGCAGTTAGCCTGGCAAACTTCGCAGGAACTAAACACTTCTTATTTTTCGGTTGAAAAAAGCAGGGATGGCGTTTCATTCAATTCTTTTCAGCAAGTTATTGCAAACGGCAGCAGCAACACCATTCAATTCTACAGCGCAACCGATGTAAATCCGTACCCAGGTACAAGCTGGTACCGGCTTAAAATGATTGATAAGGACGGAAGGTTTGCCTATTCATCTACCATACCTGTAACATATTCGGTTAACAGCCTGCTTACTGTTACCCCCAACCCCGTAACTGACATACTGAATATAAGATTACAAGCCGGCAACAACACTAAATCAACACTGCAGCTGACTGACATGAACGGAAGGGTATTGCTGTCAAAACAACTACCGTTAACAACGGGTATTAATTCTTTTTCAATCCCCGTGGGCCAGTATGCAAAGGGAACCTATTTATTGATCGTAGTGCAGGGCGACGATAAACAAAGCCTGGAATGGATAAAACGATAACCGCTAAAATAAAGCGCAGCTTTTAAGGGCATCATAAAAAAAATTGATCTTATAAATCCGGGCATCCCAAAAGAGGCCCGGATTTATTTTATAGATAAAACAATCACAGCTAACCAGCATTTAGTACTGCTGCCGGCTGTTGTTTTCGTACCATTTAACACGCGTTAAAGTTTGATTTAAAAAAAATATGATTGTTTTTTATCGCGTGTATTGCTGTGTTTGGTTTTTGGTTGGTGCATTTATTTAATAGGTAAACCCGCCATTCGGCTTAGACAGAATGGCGATAAAAATCGCAAAGAATTATCAATCCGGTTATCACGCCACTACTTTTTATTTGACTAAAAATAACCCACCTGATATAACTATGATTGAAATGCTTTAACAATGGTAATACCTTGTTATATATTAAATCAACCTTTTAAAAGTAAATCTTGCAACGTTGTTTCATTCCTCTCTGCACCACCTTAAAATAACCTTAACCTTTAAGCAGCGATACTGCACCGTGTATGAAACGATTACTTTTAAGCGCTCAAATCTTTATCGCCCCAACAAACCTTTTCATTTACCCAATTAAAACAACTGACTATTATGAAATGTGTAATTTTTACCTTTCTTATCATGCTATTGCTAAAATTTTCCGCCGATGCGCAAATAACAAAATTAGCTACCAATAAAGATTTAGCTGGCTTTGTAACAGTTGACGGAAGCAAATGTATTATGAACGACTTTGGTGGTAACGTATATACTACTAACGGCACAGCGGCAGGCACTAAAAAATTTACCACTAAAGTGTTAGCCGGCTTTTACTACACAAACCATATTGATTATAATGGCTACGTTATATTTTCCGCATATAGCGGCGATAAAGGGTATGAACTATGGAAGACTGACGGCACCGATGCCGGCACTGTGCTGGTTAAAGATATATCGCCAACAGAGTTAAATAATGTAAACACGCCACCCACTTCATTTGTAGCCTTTAAAAGCAAAATATACTTTTTTGCGTCCACCCCGGAAACTGGCTATGAACTTTGGGTAACGGACGGAACCGAAGCTGGTACCACGATGGTAAAAGATATAAACCCTGGTACAGGCAGCAGCTTTGTAACAGATGGCACCAAATACGCCTTTTTTACAAGCGATACAGCACTTACCAGCATAAACGCCACATCACTTTTTTTTACTGCCAACGACGGCACCCATGGCAACGAATTATGGAAGACGGACGGAACCGCCGCAGGTACAAAACTTGTGAAAGATATAAATGCAGGTACCGCAGGCAGTGATGCTGCGCTGGCAACAGTTTTGGGCACACAAATAATTTTTTTGGCAACCGACGCAACGCATGGTACTGAATTATGGAAAACGGATGGTACCACCACCGCGATAGTTAAGGACCTGACACCGGGCAAAGACAGTACCAGCATAACCAGCTTTTTGCCGTTTAAAAGCAAGCTCTATTTTGCTTATGATGATGGTACCCATGGGCCGGAATTGTGGAGCACCGACGGCACCAGTGCAGGAACGGCATTGGTAAAGGATATTGATCCAGGTGCGGGAGGCTCTTATCCGGAGTTATCGGAATCTGTTGTATTTAATAATAAATTCCTGGTAAGGATAACAACATACGATGTAAGCCAGCAGGGCGAATACTGGGTATCCGACGGAACTGCGGCAGGTACAACCAAATTGATGAGCGACTTTATATCAGGCAGTATATGCGTGGACCATTACGATAAAAACTCCAATAACCTTTTTGTAAACCATAATCCGCCCTACAATGGTAAAGTGTTTTTGTATGCTGCAAAATCTGCTGCTTACAGCGGGGGCATTTACATAACAGATGGCACAACGGTTACACCGGTTAAAGATTCATTTAATGTAAACTACGGGTATTATTACACACCGGCCGCGCTGCATTTTATTGGGGTAGGCAAATCGGGCAAATACCAGTTTTTAAAAACTAACGGAACCGCGGCTGGTACAAAGGCATACGCTACACTGCCTTTTTCAAGCAACAATATTAACGGCTACAATTTTCAATTCAACGGTAAATTATACCTGCATAATGATGATGGTGACAATACCGGCAACTATTCTGACCTGTATGTTACTTCCCAGTCTGTACTGCCACTTTCGCTTATTAATTTTACGGCTCAAAAGGTTAAACTTAATGTGCAGTTGGCCTGGCAAACTTCGCAGGAAGTAAACACCTCTTATTTTGCGGTTGAAAAAAGCAGCAATGGCATTTCATTCAATACATTTCAAACAGTTACTGCAAACGGCAGCAGCAATACCATTCAATTCTACAGTGCAACTGATGCAAACCCGTACACCGGCACAAGCTGGTACAGGCTTAAAATGGTTGACAAGGACGGACGGTTTGCTTATTCATCTACTATACCAGTTACATATTCAGTTAACAGCCTGCTTACTGTTAACCCGAACCCCGTAACTGACAGGCTGAATATTTGGTTACAGGCTGGTAGTAATTCTAAATCAACGTTGCAATTGACTGATATAAACGGGCGGGTATTGCTATCAAAGCAGTTATCGCTAACATCAGGTGCTAATTCTCTATCAATCCCCGTAGGCCAATATGCAAAAGGTACCTATTTACTGGTTATTGTGCAAGGCGACGATAAACAAAGCCTGGAATGGATAAAACGATAACTGCAGATATAACGCGCAGCTTTTAAGGGCATCATAAAAAATAAAAGAAATCTTCTCTTATCATAAAGAGGGGCTGTTACACAGTAAGTAATGGTCCCTCTTTGTTAGCCTTAAGTGCACCCCGGGCGCCTGTCACGGCTAACCGGGATGCGGAATATCATGCCTGTGTACCCGGTAAGCAATTTGAGAGCTTGTGGCTTTTTCATTATGAAGCCCGGCTATTTGGCAGCGTGAGAGGATTTACAGATCGATACTACAGGATAAGGGCCAAAATGTACATAAGAATACTATTGGGTTAGCAGGTTCTGCAGGATGGCGGGGTAGCTTGTATCGGAGCCTATACCAAGCGTAATACTATCCCCAAAGCAAACGATCCTCAATACTTTAACATTTTCAGACATAAGATAAGCATATATGGACTGCGCAATTAATGCATACCCGTTACTGTTAGGATGGATGCCATCTTCGCTATAAAGCGACGTGATAGAAGAACTGTCTTTAATAAAAATACTGTTCATGTCAATTAAGTAACAGTTATTCGCGTTGCCTACGCTGTCCATTTCGCCGCGAAGCACAGATAAATATTCTTCTCTCCTTTTTTTCTTCTTTGAAATAATGGGTGTAGGGGTTAATAACATTACAGCAACATGGTAGCTTTTGATCGTATCGATAATTGCTGCAAGGTTGCCGCTATAACTGTTAAAGGTGGGTGTGCCGGGTGTTGCATCATTAGCACCGACCATAATAATCACCAGGTCGGGGTGTAAATTGATAACGGTATCTATTCTGTGCAGTAAATCCAGGGATGTATTGCCGCCGATGCCAAGATTAAATACGGTTGGTTTTTGGGGTGCAACAGTTAGTTCAGCCGCCGCCGGGACATTTTTATTACAACGGGCATTTACAATAACAATTGAGAAAAGAAGTAAGCACAATAAATATTTTTTGCCTGGCAATGCCTTTATGTTACCCAATTGATGCATTTATTAACGGCTAAATTGTGTTTTTTTAGCGATTGATAAATATACAAATAACCGGCAATTTTTTATGATTTTACACATATTTAGCATTTAGTTTATAGCGCCGGGTGTGCAAACAAGTGATCCGCCATGTGGAATGCCTGGCACAACTGCCGTTCGGGCCCGTGCGTTTACCTCAGTAAATATTTAGCAATTCCCGTTTATTCTTATTGATGTACGAAGCGGCCTCTTCTTTTATAGCCGCATTTGCAGTTGTTGCAACCAATTGCTGTAACTGCCTGTTGCCCTCTTTTTCATCACCCAGCATAATCCGGCCGATTGCCCTGTTCATTGCAAGTATGTCGTGGCTGCGGTTTGTTACGCTCATCGTGTCAAGTATATTATCGTAAAGCAGCTGGGCCTTTTGAAAATATTTTTTTGAGGATATGGTATCCTGGCCCTTTTCATAAATAACGCCGCATGTAAAATATATATCCGGTGCGGCGGGCCTTATTCTTATTAAGTTATTTGATGTTACCAGCGCGCTGTCGTACTGCTTTAATTTCATTTGAAAACCCATCTTGTTGTGATAGGCCCTGTAGTAATTACTGTCAATCGCCGTGGCTTTGTCAAGCAATAAAATGGCCTGCTGGTACGCCGAATCCGTCATTGTAACACTAATTGCCACCGCACTATCTTTAGCCTTGCCGCCTCTGCGGAATGTTTGTGCCTGCCATGTTTTAGCGAATAGGCAACAAGTATAATGCATAAGGATATAAACCTAGGTATTCGTAATGTCATGGCAGGTTTTATTGGCGCATAAATCTAATGAAATCCTGAACAAATAGTGATTTTAAAAGATGAGTTGCTTATTGAAATTGCTTTGCAATTTTCTTAACCCAGGAATGGCAGGTAGTTTTGAATGGTTTTTTGTTGAAATCATAATTAAGGGTTTAATTGCTATCGGCAAATAACTAAATACAAAACGTAAACTAACAACTTTTTTGTTTGGCGTGGCAGGTGAATTCCAGATGGAACCTGGCTTTTTTGATAATAGTGCCTCCACTATGGCCCCATAACCCTGTAACGTAAAGTTCTTTTATTGCAAGTTTATTTCGGCAAATTCTGTTGCGCCATCCGCCGGTGTCATGGCTGCCATATCCAATTTGAAATTATATAACCGTTTTGAAATGGTCCAGTGGATCATGGATTTTACATAGTACGTATTTCCAAATTGTACATCAAGCTTTATGGACGACTCATCTTTAAACAGCCTGCTTTTAATTTCAAACTTGCCCTCTTTCAGTATCTTAAAAATATACCCCGAGTTATTTTTAGCTATGCACATTATGCTGTTATCAAAATAAACAAGATAGTTGCCACGCGAATTGGTAAACTTACCCGGCCGGTATATGTACAGCACGGCGTATTTTGAAGTATCGCTAAAATGATCCCTTTTGAGTTTAATTGGATTGGGAATTGGTTTAAAAACATTGTTATCAGGAATATTCACTTTCTCGGTCAGCCACATGGTATCCTGCTGTATGGGGTTGTTGGTGCTTTTGTCAAAATACCCGTTAAAAGTGTAATAGTCATTTGTGACGGTAAGTATTTTATACACAAACTTGTGCTTGCGCAACGCTGTTACGGTTTCGTCTGACATTTTTGTGTTAGTTGCAACAAGTTTTAAAGAATATTCGCAATCGTTCGCCCATTTAATTTCCCACAGTGCTGTGTCGCCATTCACCGTATTCTTTTCCCTTACATAGTCATCATCGCGGGTTTCAATATAAGCATCGTGAGTATTTTTTGGATAGAAATAAAAAATGCCGGTCTTAATATCTGAACACAGGTTTTTTGTTTGGCAATCAGCCAATAAAGGAAACAGTAAAATAACAACGGATAGACACTGTAAAACGGGAGGGTGAAAGTATTTTTTCATTGTGTTAGCTGCAATTAGTTTTAAAAACTAAAATTAGGCATGTTGTTATTAAAAGAAAAATAGTTTGTGGTAATGGTGTAAACTACCAGGAGTTGAAGTACCTGTGTTATAAACCGGCATCTTTTATTATTTCAATTTCCGCTAAAATGCTTTTTGCCTGTTTTGGGAATTTTTTGATCATCCATGTAAGAATGTCTAACTGATCGGGTGTTGGGGCGCGGCGTACCTGTGCGAGCAGCTTTATGGCCTGCGGCCTGTTAAGGGTGAGGTTTGAAGCGCCCTCGTTGCAAACGGAACAAATTGCGCGGAGGTTTGAGGGTTCGTCCGTGCCGCCCATTGATTTGTCTATAATA